>ERZ808242.194-NODE-194-length-46686-cov-5.407304_pt1 | contig 46686 bp, 46 predicted proteins | sample MGYA00521244_ERZ808242 | MGnify/ENA primary metagenome ERZ808242 (study PRJEB31516, sample SAMN03275573) | gut metagenome | biome: mammalia-associated habitat; material: feces | host: Papio cynocephalus | place: Kenya | collected 2012-07-27 ... | reverse complement strand
CGGAAGGTGAAGTTGCCGGGGGTGATCTCGTTGCGGAAGGCCTTGCCCACCTGGCACACGCCGAAGGGCAGCTTCTTCCGGGTGGTGCGCAGAATGTTGGCGAAGTTCACGAAAATGCCCTGGGCGGTCTCCGGCCGCAGGTAGACGGTGGAGGAGGAATCCTCGGTAACGCCGATCTGGGTCTTGAACATCAGGTTGAACTTCCGGATGGGGGTGAAGTTGTGCTTGCCGCAGTTGGGGCAGACCACCTCGTCGTGGCTGGCGATGAAAGCGTCCATTTCCTCGAAGCTCATGGCGTCCACATTCACGTCCTTGCCGGACTCGCAGGACTCGATGAGCTTGTCCGCCCGCTGACGGGAGCCGCAGCCCTTGCAGTCAACCAGGGGGTCGGAGAAGTTGCCCACATGGCCGGTGGTGACCCAGGTGGTGGGGTTCATCAGGATGGCCGCGTCCAGACCCACGTTGTAGTCGGATTCCTGGACGAATTTCTTCAGCCAGGCCTTCTTCACGTTGTTCTTGAATTCCACGCCCAGAGGGCCGTAGTCCCAGGCGTTGGCCAGACCTCCGTAGATTTCGGAGCCGGCGTAGACGAAGCCCCGGCTTTTGCAGAGGTTTACGATCATGTCCAGAGTCTTTTCACTGTTTTTCATGGTTTTTCCTCCAAGCTTTTTCAGTTGTGTGCTATTATACAGGGATTTTCCCGGTAAATCAAGAGGGAAGGCCGGAATCCGGGGGAACAAATCGGAAATTCTCTCCCAGGTCGCCGATCATTTTCTCGTAGATCCGCTCGCCCAGCTCCACAGTGTTCAGCCCGGCGTAAGCTTCCGGCGGGATCACCTCCACCAGGTGGAGCTCCACCTCCGTGTGCCGCAGGTGCCGGAGGTTCCGGAAAAGCTCCCGGGTACCCTGAATGGTGCACACCACAATGGGCACGTTCGTCTTCTGGGCGATCTTGAAGACCCCGGAGCGGAAGGGGTGGAGCTTGCCGTCCTTGCTGGTGTAGCCCTCCGGGAAGGCGCAGACGGAGACCTTGTCCTCCCGGATGAGCTGGATGCACTTGATAATGGATTTCAGTGCCTGCCGGTCGTTTTCCCGGTCGATGGGCTGGCAGAGGATCTTGTGCATGAAGGCACCGATGAAGGGCAGGCGGTAGTTTTCCTTCTTGGTCAGAAAGGCCAGCTGGCTTTTTTGGAAGCAGTGCAGGACGATTCCCGGATCGGCCACGCACAGATGGTTGCACACCAGCAGGAACCGGCCGGTTTTCGGGGTCTTTTCCAGACCCTTCGTGTGCAGCCGCACCCGCACCAGCTGAATGAGAGCCTCGATATAGACGTACATCACCGACCGGTAGAACCGGTCGTCTTCCTCCTGGGGCTTACTTAGGTCAACCCGTGCGCAGACAATCCACAGGAACAGCACCGCCAGCCCAAGGCCGATGAGGAATAGCCCCGCGAAGGCCACCGGAACCATCCAGACTGCCCATCCCAGGCACAGATATAACATGCAGGCAATCCCCAGGGACACCCCGGCAATGGTTTTCAAGAGCATAGGTTTCCTCCAATATATTAAGTGGATATCCGAGAACCAAATAAGAACTTGTAGGGGACGATGCCCACATCGTCCCGCTGATATGCACCATCGATGTCCGGGACGGGGCGATGAGGGCATCGCCCCCTACTGATTCCATTATGGTCTTCGGAATGACCGGGGGATTGCCACACCAGTGACAACCGTATACCCGTATTTTATCCATTTTCTGTATTATACTCAAAAACCCGCCCCGAAACAAGGCCGAATACTCCACAAAGAGTTTTTTCACAAAGGGCTGGAAATTGGGACAATCAACTGGTATAATGCTCCTATCTATAGAACCTCTGGAGGAGAAGCCCTGTGAAAAGTGGGAAATATACGCCTTGGCTGGCGTTTGCGATGGGTCTTGCCTGCGCCGTGGCTCGCTGGACGCTGTTCCGGAACCATACGGATGCCCTGGGTCTGCTGGAAACCGGCACCCTCCTGGAAACGGGAATTTTTCTGCTCACCGCCCTGGGTCTGGTGCTGTTTGCCGTTGCCGCCCGCCGGGGCTGGGAGGCTTCGGAGACGAAGCTTGCCGCGGCGGGGCAGATGCTGGGCGGCCTGGGCATTTTTCTGGCCGCCCTGACAAACCCCGGCCGGATGACCGGGTCTGTGGCCGGCCTGTGGAAAATCATGGGGCTGCTCGCCGGGGTCTGCCTGATCCTCCAGGGGGCGTGTACCCTGAAAAAACCCAAGGCCTTCTTTCTGCTGCCCCTTCTTCCCTGCGTCTTTTTTCTGCTGCATCTTGTCGACAACTACCGCAGCTGGAGCAGTCAGCCCCAGCTGGAGCGGTACCTTTTTGACCTGCTGGCCAGCCTGTCCCTTGCCTTTTTCAGCTATTGCGATGCCGCCCGGATCGTGTCCCTGGGTCAGCCGAAAACCCGCCGGTTTTCCGGCCTTTGCGCCGTCTACTTCTGCCTTGCCGCCATGCCCGGAACGCCGGAATTTACCATTTTGTATGCTCTTTGCGCCCTGTGGACGCTGACCGCTCTTCTTTCCCAAACGGAGTAACCATGTATCTGCCAGACTATATTCAAAATTGTATTGCCGCCCTGGAGGGTGCCGGCTTCGCCGCCTATGCCGTAGGCGGCTGCGTCCGGGACAGCCTTCTGGGGCTGACCCCTCACGACTACGACCTGTGCACCAACGCCCTGCCGGAGCAGACCAAGGAAGTTTTCCACGATTACCGCCTGGTGCTGGCGGGAGAAAAGCACGGCACCGTCACCGTCGTCACCCCGGAGGGTAACGTGGAGATCACCACCTTCCGCACGGAGGGGGACTACCGGGACAGCCGCCACCCGGATTGGGTGAAGTTCGTCCCGGACATCGAAGGGGACCTTGCCCGCCGGGACTTTACCGTCAACGCCATGGCCTATTCTCCCACCCGGGGCTTTGCCGACCCCTTCGGCGGCCGGATTGATCTTCAGAATCACATCCTCCGGGCGGTGGGCGATCCGGAAGCCCGGTTTTCCGAGGACGCCCTGCGGATTCTCCGGGGGGTTCGGTTCTCGGCAAAATACGGCCTGACCCCGGAAGGAGCGACCCTGAACGCCATGATTTCCCAGGCTTCCCTGCTGGAGAAAATCGCCCGTGAGCGGGTCTTTGACGAGCTGGGGAAATATCTGCTGGTTGCGAAAACCGAGGATTTGTGCCGGTTTGCCCCGATTCTGGGGGCGGCCATCCCGGAGCTTGCCCCTATGATCGGCTTCGACCAGCACAGCCCCCACCACGCCTACGACCTGTTCACCCACACCGCCCATGTGGTGGCAGGTGTCCCGGCGGAGCCGGTGCTGCGCTGGGCGGCGTTGCTCCACGACACCGGCAAAATCGCCACCTTCACCCGGGACGCCACCGGCCGGGGGCATTTCTACGGCCACGCCAGGGAAAGCGCCCGGATCGCGGACGGTGTCCTTCGGCGGCTGAAGGCTCCCACCGCCCTCCGGGAGGCGGTGGTGCCGCTCATCGACCGGCACATGACCAGGCTTCTGCCCGATCCGAAAATCCTCCGGCGGCAGGCGGCAAAATTCGGCTTTCCCTTCCTCTACGCCCTGCTTGCCCTTCAGGAAGCGGACATGGGCAGCAAGGGCACCGGGGAGGACGACGGCAGTATCCTTTTCGCCGAAACGGATCGGCTCCTTCACCAGCTGGAGGCGGAGCACGCCTGCCTGAGCCTGAAAGATTTGGCCGTCAACGGCAACGACCTGATGGCACTGGGCTATTCCGGCCGGGCAATCGGAGTTTGCCTGAACACGCTGCTGGGGGAAGTCCTGGAGCAGCGGCTTCCCAATGAAAAACGATCTCTGCTGGCCTTCGCCGCCGGACAGCCGAAAACCGATTCTTACAGGAAGGACAGCTGATATGAATCTGAAAACCAAACTTTTTTCCCTGATTCTGGCACTTTCGGTGCTGCTGGGGGGCTGCGCCCAGACCCTTCCCGCCCCGGCGGAAACCGTGGCCCAGGACGAGAGCCTCACCGTCTCCTTCCTCGACGTAGGTCAGGCGGACTGCGCCCTGCTGGAATGCGGCGGGGAATTTCTGCTCATCGACGGAGGCAACCGGGACGACAGCCAGCTGGTGGTGTCGTACCTGGAGCAGCAGGGGGTTCAGGAGCTGGCGGCGGTGGTGTGCACCCATGCCCACGAGGATCATGTGGGGGGTCTGCCCGCGGTGCTGGCGGTGTACCCCACGAAAGCGGTTTACGCCCCCACCCGTACCTATTCCTCCAAAATTTTCGACAAATTCGTCTACTATACCGACCAGCAGGGGCTGGAGATCACCATCCCCGCCCCCGGCGACGGCTTTTCCCTGGGGGATGCCCAGGTGACGGTGCTGGGGCCGGTGAAATCCTACGCCGAGCCGAACAACACCTCCATTGTCCTGCGGGTCGCCTTCGGCAGCAACGTCTTCCTCTTCACCGGGGACATGGAGACCCAGGCGGAGGACGACATGCTGGACTACTGGGGTGACAAAATGGACTGGAAGGCGGATGTGCTCAAAGTCGGTCACCACGGCTCCAACACCTCCACCGGCTACCGCTTTCTCAACGAAGTCATGCCGGACTACGGCGTGATCAGCCTGGGCAAGGACAATTCCTACGGCCATCCCCACGCGGAGCCTTTGTCCCGGCTCCGGCAGGCGGGAGTGGTGATTCTGCGCACCGACGAGCTTGGCACCATTCAGGCGGTGTCCGACGGGAAGACCGTCGTCTTCACCTGGGAGAATCAGTCGGCAACCCCCGAAAACACAGAGTCGGCAGTCCCCACGGTGTTTATTGGCAACAAAAATTCCAAGAAATTCCATTCCCAGGACTGCGCCAACCTGCCCTCCCCAAAAAATGCCGTGGAATTTTCCTCCTACCAGGCGGCCATCGACGCGGGCTTCACCCCCTGCTCCAGCTGCCTGAAATGAGCCGGTGGCTCTGTTGGCAGCGGGATGCCGCCGGTCGGGGAAATTCCGGGAAGCAGCGCGCAATTTGCGCGAATTGCGCGCTGCCGCCTTAAAAGCAAGCACCGAAGGTACCCGCTATTTCCGGGTGCTTTCGGTGCTTTTGCAGGATTATACCATTTTCTCCGGGTGGAAGACCGCATCGAACTGTTCCGCCGTCAGAAAGCCCAATTGTACGCAGGCTTCTTTCAGGGTAATGTTCTCGGCGAAGGCCTTTTTCGCGGTTTTCGCCCCGTTTTCGTAGCCGATGTAGGGGTTCAGGGCAGTGACCAGCATGAGAGAATTGCTAAGATTGGCATCCATTTTCTCCTTATTTGGGGTGATCCCCGCCACGCACCGCTCCCGGAAGGCGGTCATGGATTCCGCCAGAAGCCGGGCGGACTGGAGGAAATTGTAGATGAGCACCGGCATGAACACGTTCAGCTGGAAATTCCCCTGGCTGGCCGCCAGGGACACGGCGGTGTCGTTGCCCATGACCTGGACGGCCACCATGGTCGTCTGTTCGCACTGGGTGGGGTTGACCTTGCCGGGCATGATAGAGGAGCCTGGCTCATTGGCGGGAATGGTGATTTCACCCAACCCCAGCCGGGGGCCGGAGGCCAGCCAGCGGATGTCGTTGGCGATCTTCATCAGGTCGCAGGCCAGGGCTTTCAAAGCTCCATGGGCGAAGACCAGCTCGTCCTTGGAGGTCAGGGCGTGGAATTTATTGGGTGCCGTGCGGAAGGGCTTGCCGGTGAGGGCGGTCAGAGCCTGGGCGGCGGCCTGGTCGAAGCCCGCCGGGGCGTTCAGCCCGGTGCCCACGGCGGTTCCTCCCAGTGCCAGCTCATGCAGGGGAGGGAGAGCCCGCTTCAGAAGCTCCCGATCCTGCTCCAGACTAGCCCGCCAGCCGGAAATCTCCTGGGAGAAGGAAAGGGGGGTGGCGTCCTGCAAATGGGTGCGGCCGCACTTGATGATGCCCCTGTTTTCCGCTTCCAGCCGCGCAAATTCGGCGATCAGCCCCTCCAGAGCCGGGAGCACCTGATCCTCGATGGCCAGCACCGCCCCGATGTGCATGGCGGTGGGGAAGGTGTCGTTGGAGGACTGGGACATATTCACGTCGTCGTTGGGGTGCAGGACGGTTTCCCCCAGGTAGGTATTGCCCAGGTGGGCGATGACCTCGTTGGCGTTCATGTTGGACTGGGTGCCGGAGCCGGTCTGCCAGACAACCAATGGGAACTGGTCGTAACAGCGGCCTGCGATGATCTCGTCGCAGGCTTTGGAAATGGCGGCGAGCTTCTGCTCCGTCATTTTCTCCGGACGGATGGCGGCGTTTGCCATGGCCGCCGCCTTTTTAAGTAATCCGAAGGCTCGGATGATCTCCCTGGGCATGGTCTCCAGCCCTACGCCGATGGGGAAATTCTCTACGCTGCGCTGGGTCTGGGCACCCCAGAATTTGTCCGCCGGTACCCGGACTTCCCCCATGGAATCGTGTTCAATGCGGTATTCCATTTTACTCTCCTTGGTTTACATAACGTTCATATTAAGGCATTTCGCGAAAAAACTGCCCCATTCAGGTTGCTACCGCAAACACGCACAGGAATCGATTGTGCTGTCACTGCGAACCAGTCCTCAGACTGGTGTGGCAATCCGCTTCTCATAGTAGTAAGATAAATATTTAGGAGAACGGATTCCCACGCCAGTGTGCGCACTGGCTCGGAATGACATGCTTTTTTCCATAGTGTGCCATTTGACGAATAGTCCCACAATGAGGCAGCCTTGGATTCACTTGTTTTTCAGCAGATCCCGGATCTCCATCAGCAGCTTTTCTTCATGGCTGGGTTCCGGAGGCGCGGGCGGGGCAGCCGGAGCCTCCTTCTTCTTGCCCATGTCGGAAATTTTGTTCAGACCCTTCACCAGGAAGAATACCACCAGTGCCAGGATCAGGAAATTGATGACGGCGGAAAGGAAATCGCCGTAATTCAGGGTGTTTTCAATGACCCGGCCGTTTTCGTCCAGGGTCTCGGCGAAAAGCCGGGGAAGCGTCAGCTTCATTTCGGAGAAGTCCACGCCGCCGAGGAAAATGGAGACGATGGGCATGATGATATCGTCGGTCAGGCTCTTGGTAATGCCGGAGAAGGCCGCGCCGATGATGGTGCCAACGGCCAGAGCCATGGCGTTGCCCTTGACGGCGAAGGCCACAAATTCATCCCACCACTTGGGCTTGCTTACCTTATCCATGTCGTTTCTCCCTTCCGATGGATGGAAGGGCGGCAAAAGCCGCCCCTTCGTTTTTACTTCTTCTCGATGACTTCCATGCCGCCCAGGTACTTGCGCAGAACCTCAGGAATGACCACGGAGCCGTCGGCTCTCTGGTTCTGCTCCACCAGAGCCGGGAAGATCCGGGAGGTGGCCAGGCCGGAGCCATTCAGGGTGTGGACGAACTCGGGCTTGCCGGTGGCCTCCCGGCGGAAGCGGATGTTGCCCCGGCGAGCCTGGTAGTCCCGGGCGTTGGACACGGAGGAAACCTCCTTGTAGCCGTCCATGGAGGGGATCAGAATTTCAATGTCGTAGGTTCTGGCCATGGAGGCGGAGCAGTCTCCGGCGGCCAGCTTCACGGTGCGGAAGTGCAGACCCAGTCCCGCCACAAGCCTCTCGGCCTTTGTGACCAGCTCGTCAAAGGCCGCATCGGAATCCTCAGGCCGGGTGAACTGGAACATCTCCACCTTGTTGAACTGATGTCCCCGCACCATGCCTCGCTCGTCGGCTCGGTGGGAACCGGCCTCCCGGCGGAAGCAGGGGGTGTAGGCGAAGAGCTTCCGGGGCAGATCGGATTCATTCAGAATCTCGTCCCGGTAGATGGAGCACAAGGCGGCCTCGGCGGTGGGCAGCATGTAGTGCAGCCGGTCGTCGGTGGGATTAGCGATCTTGTAGACCTCGTCGGCAAACTTGGGGAACTGACCGGCGGTCTCGCCGCAGGCGTACTCCAGCATGTGGGGCGGCAGGATGAACTCGTAGCCGTCGGCAATGTGGGTGTCGATGAAGTAGTTGAGCAGTGCCCACTCCAGCCGGGCGCCCATGCCGGTGTACATCCAGTTGCCGGAGCCGGCCAGCTTCACGCCCCGCTCATAGTCGATCAGGCCCAGATCCTGGCACAGGTCAACGTGGTGCTTGGGGGGAAAATCAAAGGAGTGCTTTTCGCCGATATAGCGCAGGGGCTGGTTGTTCTCCTTGCCGCCGGGGAGCAGGTCGGGGTCGGGCAGGTTGGGCAGACTCAGCATGGCTGTGCGGTACTCGGCGTTCAGGGTCTTCAGCTTCTCCGCGTCGTCGGCGATTTCCTTGTCCAGACGGATGGCCTGGGCCTTGTTGGCTTCAATGGCGGCATCCAGAGCGGCGGTGTCCTCGCCCTTCTTCTCCATGCCCTTCTTCTGGCCGAAGAGCTTGCCGTTTTCCTTGGCCAGCTTGTTCTTCTGGGCGGTGGCCGTCTCGGTGGCTGTCTTCAGACCCCGGATTTCCACGTCCAGCTCCAGGATCCGGTCGATGGTGGCATCGCAGTCCACTTCCTTCGCCTTCAGGCCGGCCTTCACGGCATCGGGATTTTCCTTGATACGCTTGATGTCTAGCATTTTAGATAACCTCTCTTAAGAAATTTGAATAGATATTTTTATTTTTCCAGCTTCATTAAGGCGTCCAGCAGCTTTTGCAGGTCTTCCTCGCCGTAAAATTCCAGTTCGAAGCGACCCTTTTTCCTGCCGTTGACGATCTTTACACCCCGGCCTAAGTGCTTGCTCAGGCTTTTTTCGCACTCGGCCACATAGTCCACGGCGAATACCGGCTCCTTCTTCGGTGCCGGGGGCTTGCCCATATTTTTGCACAGAGTCTCCGCCTGACGGACGGACAGGGACAGGGCGATGATCTTCCTCGCCGCCTCCTGCTGCTGCTTTTCGCCCTTCAGGGTCAGGATCGCACGGGCGTGTCCCGCGGACAGGCTCCCCGATTTCAGCAGCTCCAGCACCTCCGGACACAAGCCCAGAAGCCGCAGGGAATTGGCCACTGCCGGACGGGATTTTCCCACCCGGGCGGCGGTCTCCTCCTGGGTCAGGCCGTATTCCTCAATTAAGGACTGGTAGCCCAGTGCTTCTTCCACCGGGTTCAGGTCCTGCCGTTGGAGATTCTCGATCAGTGCCAGCTCCATGGCCTTCTTGTCATCGGCCTCCACCACGATCACCGGCACGTCGCTCAGGTTCGCCAGCCGGGCGGCTCGCCAGCGGCGTTCGCCCGCAATGATCTGATAGTAGCCGTTGGGCATTTCCCGCACCGTCAGGGGCTGGACAATGCCGTGGACGGCGATGGAATCGGACAGGGCTTGCAGCTCCTCCTCGTCAAAATCCCGCCGGGGCTGGTCAGGATTTGGCTCTACCTTATAAATGGGCAGCAGCCGATAGGCACTGCTGCTGACCGGTTCCTCGCTGAAGTCCCCCAGCAGTGCGCCCAGACCCTTGCCCAGGCCTTTGTTGCTTGCCATTTTGTCACCTCTTTCTTACAGCTTTGCTTTCACTTCTTCCGCCATGGCGCGGTAGGCGGCGGCTCCCCGGCTGGTGCGGTCGTAGGCCGTCACCGGGACACCGTGGCTGGGTGCCTCCGCCAGACGGATGTTCCGGGGGATCACCGTGGTGAAGACCTTGCCGGGGAAATGCTTGCGCACCTCCTGGGCAACCTGGGTGGAAAAATTCGTGCGGCCGTCGAACATGGTCAGCGCTACGCCGAAAATTTCCAGCCGGGGATTCATCCGCTTTTTCACCATCCGCAGGGTGCTCATCAGATCGCTTAAGCCCTCCAGAGCGAAATACTCGCACTGCACTGGCACTAAAATTCCGTCGGCGGCGCACAGACCGTTCAGGGTCAGCAGCTCCAGGGACGGGGGGCAGTCGATGAAAATCAGGTCATAGTCCTCCTTCACCCGGAACAGTGCCTTCTCCAGCACCCGCTCCCGATGGGTTTCCCCGATCAGCTCCACGGTGGCACCGGCCAGGTCGGCCGAGGAGGGGAGCACATCGCCGAACGGGGTGCGGACGATGGCGTCGGCCAGAGGGGTTCCGTTGATGGTCACGTCATAGGCGGAGGCCTTGATTTTCCGCTTGTCCACCCCCATGCCGGAGGTGGCGTTGGCCTGGGGGTCGAAGTCGCACAGCAGCACCCGCACCCCCAGCTCATGAAGCGCCGCCGTCAGATTCACCGCTGTGGTGGTTTTTCCCACGCCGCCCTTCTGGTTGACGACCGCAATGATCTTGCCCATCTTTCTCTCCCTACTTTCTTTGTTTCCCGTGAAACAGCTCCGGCTCCCGGCTTTGGATGTTTCACGTGAAACATTCACTTTGGCTCGGTCACCGGAATGGTCACCACCGCGCCGGGCTTGGCGGTGGTATAATTTTTGCCGATCTGGCCTCGTTCATCCTGCATCTGAATAATCAGGGGCACACACAGGCACACCACAGCGATCAGAGCCGCCAGGAACAGGCAGGCATAAAGCCGCACCCGCTTGCGCAGAATTTTTACCTGCTCCTCCGGTGTGATCCGGCGTTTGACGACCTTCTTCAGGGGAGCCGGCCTCCGGGTGGGAAGCTGAACAACGGTTCCCGGATCCACCGGATATTTGGCCATTTCCTTCTGACATTCCAGGCAGAAGGCCTGGTCGTCCATGGTTTCCTTGCCGCATTTCAGGCAGTGCACAGCACCCACCTCCCAATGTGATATAAGGTATTGTACAACAGTTTTTTCGATTCGTAAAGAGGGAAAAGCACAATATAATACCGGAAAGCGGCAAAAAGCCGGTGGACGCATGTCCACCGGCTCCAGATCAGGATTAACGGACGAAATCCGTGCTCAGGGTGCAGCTCCATTCCTCGCCGGGAGCCAGGATGGCGGCGGCGGGCTTTTTCTCCCACCGGGTAGAGCCGTTTTCCGCCGAGGGCAGGCTGTGCCATGGCTCGATGCAGACGAATTGGGGCTGGCCGGGCTTGCTCCAGATCAGGGTATAGGGGAAATCGGCAATATCACAGACCACCGCCCGGCCGGTGTCCTTCTCGTAAATGCCCAGGGTTCGGGAGCGGAGGTTCACCATGCAGTGGGAGTCGTTGGCGAAGAGCTTCTCGTCAATGGGAATTTCCCGGATGTTGCTGCCCAGGTAATAGAGGTTGCCGTGGAGCAGACCATAGGGGCGGCAATTGACGCACAGGGGAGATTCCGGCTCGGAAAAGCGCAGCGCATAGTCGGCGAAGGTGTGCTGATCGTCAAAGGGAATGGCAAAAGCCGGGTGATAGCCGATGCCGAAGGGCAGATTGCTCTCGTCCAGATTTTCCACGGTCAGCGTGTGGTGGAGGGTGCTGCCCTCGACGGTGAAGGTGGATACCAGCCGGAAGTCGTAGGGGAAGACCTTCCGGGTCTTCTCGTTGGCGCACAGCTCCAGCACCAGGGTGTCCCCGCACTGGTCAACGAAGGCGTGCTCCAGCAGCCGGGCGAAGCCGTGCTGGGCGGATTTGTATTTGCCGCCCTTGGCCTCAATGATTCCGTCCGTCACCTTGCCGCAGTGGGGGAAAAGGACGGGCGCGTGGTAGCCCCAGACGTTCTTGTCCGCCTTCCACATGTGCTCCACGCCGTCGCACTTCCGGATCACGCTCTTGACCTGGGCGCCGAAGGTGGTGACCGTCACCTTCAGGTAGTCATTTTCCAGAGTATACTCCATAGAAACCTCCCATTGATCAGGCTATGCCTGTATATTTACGCCAGGAACGCAAAGTAAACGAGAACGATAATGCCGAGAACGATCCGATATACACCGAAAACAGAGAAGGAATGATTGCGCACATACTGCATCAGCCCCCGGATGACCATAAGGCTTACCAGGAAGGAAACCACGCATCCCACCACCAGCACGCCGATTTCCGTGCCGGTGGCGCTGATGCCGGAAAGGAGAAATTTCAGCCCCTTGATGGCGGACGCGCCCAGCATGGTGGGAATGGCCATGAAGAAGGAGAACTCCGCGCCGGCGGGACGGCCGACGCCGATCATAATGGCACCCAGAATGGTGGAGCCGGAGCGGGAGGTGCCGGGCACCAGGCTCAGGCATTGGAACAGGCCGATGATCAGAGCCGTCCTGTAAGTAATGTCGTACACATCCTCCACGGCGGTCAGCCGGGGATGGGAGGTGCCGTCCTTGCCCCGCTCGAAGCGGCCGTGGGTGTTCCGAGCCTCTACGATGATAAAGGCGATACCGTAGACGATCAGGGCAATGGAAACCACAATGCCGTTGTGCAGGTGGGCATCCATCCAGTCGTCAAAGAGCACCCCCACAATGCCCGAGGGGAGAATGGACACCACTACTTTGAACCACAGCTGCCAGGTCTGATTCCGTTCCGCCTGGGTCTTGCCGGGGGAGAAGGGATTCAGCTTGTGGAAGAACAGGACGATTACCGCCAGAATCGCGCCCAGCTGGATCACCACGTCGAACATGCTCTTGAATTCGTCGGACATATTCAGCGTGATGAACTCGTCCAGAAGGATCAGATGCCCCGTGGAGGAAATGGGCAGCCATTCCGTCACGCCCTCCACAATGCCGAAGAGAACCGCTTTCAATAATTCAATCATAGAAACCCCTCATTCTCAGAAATATTATCCCACAGTCCTATCATAACGCCTTCCGGGCAGAAATGCAACAACTATTTCTTGTTCACAAATTCGGGGTGTATTCTTTACAAACTGTTCACGTTTTAACTGTGTAAAACGCTATAATAAGAGAAAACGCAAACAATAGGAGGAAGAGAACATGGCTGTATCGGTTTTGATCGCGGAAGACGACCGGAATATCGCGGAGCTTCTGCAAATGTATTTGGAAAAGGAAGGCTACGCCGTGACCGTAGCCGGCGACGGCGGCCAGGCACTGGCCAAATTCCGGGCCATCAAGCCCGACCTGGTGCTGCTGGACGTGATGATGCCGGTGATGGACGGCTGGAGCGTGTGCAAGGCCATCCGGGCGGAGTCCCAGGTGCCCATCATCATGCTCACCGCCAAGGGCGAGACCGACGACAAGGTCAATGGCCTGAAGGCCGGTGCTGACGATTATATCACCAAGCCCTTCGAGATGAAGGAGGTGCTGGCACGGATCGAGGCGGTGCTTCGCCGGACGGCAGGGGTGACTACGGAGAAAAAGGCCCGTCGGCTGGTGTTTGACAAGCTGATTATCGACATGGATGCCTTTGAGCTGATCGTGGACGGAAAGAAAATTGACACGCCGCCCAAGGAGATGGAGCTTCTGTATTACCTGGCCTCCTCGCCAAACCGGGTCTACACCAGAAATCAGCTGCTGGACGAGGTCTGGGGCTTTGACTATTTCGGCGACAGCCGGACGGTGGATGTCCACGTCAAGCGGCTTCGTGAGAAGCTGGAGAACGTCCACGCCAACTGGAGCCTGAAGACCGTCTGGGGCGTGGGCTACAAGTTCGAGGTGCTTCAGCAGTAAAGACGCCTTGACTTTTGGCCGCGCTGTGGTATAATAAAAATGAAAAGAGCATTGCCGATAAGCGGTTGGCTCGGTTCTGGTTATCTAAGACAAAGCATAGAAACCGTCACTTGGCCGAGTGGCGGTTTCTGCGTTTTACGGTGATCGTAATGGTATAGCTACCAATATGTAAGGTCAACGTAATCGGCATGGAGCAGCACCTCCTCTCGGAGATGTAGCCAACCGCCTATCCGTATTATGGCAATGCGCTTTCCGGCCCCTTGCAGGGTTGGAACCATTCTACCAAGGAATCCCGAATTTGTCAATTTTCGCAAGGAGGAACGCCCTATGAATCCACTGTACGCTCTGACCCATCGGCTGGTTTTCTCCACATTTTCCCGGGAAGCCCTGGAGGAAAAAAGGAAGCTTCTGGAAGATAGCGGCATCCAGCCCCTGGTCAAGTCCCACAACACCAATCTCCAGACCGGCTCCCTGGGTCAGCTGCCGGAATATCAGGTTTCCTATGATCTGTACGTTCCCAACGCCGATTACGAGGAAGCCAGGCATCTGATCGGTTAACCCATTCATCCCGCCGTCCCGCCGGACGGCGGGATATTTTTTGAAAATTGTAAACTTTCTTTTGCCTTGGTTGAAATAACCAGGGGATATGCTATAATAAAATCACACATTTACAGGAAATCAAGAAAGAGGTGCTGCAAGGATGAAAAGCTCCTTCAGCCGCAGCTTTTCCATGGTGGCCACCATCCTGCTGCTGGCACTGGCCATTCTGGGCGCGGCCTTCCAGCTCCAGGTGAATCACTTTCTGGAGGACACCACCGTCTCCCGGCTCCACCAGGACGCCCAGGTGGTGGCAAACCTGGCCAGTGCCTATGGAGTGGACGACAACTTAACCAGCCGGGAGCTGATGCTGAATATAGACGTCGTCTCCCAGATCACCCAGGCGGATGTGGTCATCTGCAACAACCAGGGCTATATCATCCTGTGCTCCGGCAATCTCACCGGCAGCGACTATGACGGCTGGCAGCTGAACCAGGAATACCTGGACAAGGTCTACGAAAATGACGGCTACAGTGCCACCGGCACCATCCGCAATCTCTATTCCGAGGAGCGGTATGTGGTCTCTGCCCCCATCGTCAGCGCAGAGGAGCATCTGGGCATCGTCATGGTTTCCACTCCCACCGCCGGAACCAAGGTGATTCTGGACAAAATCGCCAACATTTTCACCACCGCCGCCATCTTCGTGGTGCTGGTGGCTGTGCTGGGGGTCACCGCCTTTGCCCGTCGGGAAAGCAAGCCCCTGAAGGAGCTGGCCAACGCCGCCACCGCCTTCGGCCACGGGGAGCTGGATGCCCGGGTGAAGCTGGACGAGGACTCCAGCGAGGAAATGGAGGAGCTGGCTCTGGCCTTCAACAACATGGCCTCCTCCCTGCAAAAGAGCGAATACCAGCGTCAGGAATTTGTGGCCAATGTGTCCCACGAGCTGAAGACCCCCATGACCACCATTTCCGGCTATGTGGACGGCATTCTGGACGGCACCATCCCGCCGGAGCACCGGGAGCATTACCTGCGCATTGTCTCCGATGAGACCAAGCGGCTGAGCCGACTGGTGCGCAGTATGCTGGACATCTCCCAGCTGCAGAAGGAGCAGGGAATCCCGGAGGAAAAAAAGATTCACTTCGACCTGGAGGAATGCGCCGGTCAGGTGCTTATCACCTTCGAGAAGAAGATCAACGACAAAAAGCTGAATGTGGATGTGAACTTCCCGGAGCACCCGGTTTACACCATGGCGAACCAGGACTATATCACCCAGGTTATCTACAATCTGCTGGACAACGCCGTCAAGTTCTGCCCCGTGGGGGGCACCCTGGGGCTGACCATCCGGGAGGGCAGCAGTAAGGCCTACGTCTCCGTGTCCAACGACGGCGAAACCATCCCGCCGGAGGAGCTGCCCCTGGTCTTCGACCGGTTCCACAAGCTGGACAAGTCCCGCTCCCAGAACCGGGACGGCTGGGGTCTGGGGCTTTACATTGTGAAAACCATCATCTGCGCCCACGGAGAGAACATCTCCGTCACCTCCAAGAACGGAAAAACCGAATTTACCTTTACCATGCCCCTTGTAAATTGACCGAGGTACCCTATGAACGAACGCAATCGCAACTATCCTGAGTGGAATGACAACACCTATTACACCGGCCCCACCGAGCCGCCGAAGAACCGGGGGGCACTGATTGCTCTGCTGCTGATTTTCATTATCTTCCTGTGCGGCATCGTTACCGTGCTGGGCGTTCTGAATATCCGACTGTTCCAGAAGCTCAGCCGGGAGGATTCCCACCAGGAGCTGGCCATTTCCTTCACCACCGAGGAAACCGTCCCGGAAACCCGGGAGCCGGCGGCCGCCGCTGCCCAGGCGGAGTCCTCCGCCCTTGCCGGATGTACCATGGATCTGCAGGCAGCCCCCAAGGGCGTGGACACCATTCCGGAAGGGGGCGGCCTTTCCCTGCAGGAAATCTACGCCAATAACATTCCCTCGGTGGTCTCCATTTCCTGCGCGGGCAGCCGGAGCACGTCCACCGGCACCGGGGTGGTGCTCTCCGCCGACGGATATCTCGTGACCAACTTCCACGTCATCAGCGGCGCCAAGGAGATCACCGTGCTGCTCACCGACGACCGGACCTTCACCGCCCAGACCGTGGGCTATGACGCGGTGTCCGATCTGGCGGTGCTGCACATCGACGCTCAGGATCTCACCGCCGCCAAGTTCGGCAATTCCGACAGCCTGCGGGTAGGGGACACGGTGGTGGCCATCGGCGATCCTCTGGGGGTGGAGTTCCGGGGCACCTATACCAACGGCATTGTCTCCGCCATCAACCGGGACGTGGAGGTCAACGGCCGCACCATGACCCTGATCCAGACCAACGCCGCCCTGAACTCCGGCAACTCCGGCGGGCCGCTGATCAACTGCTACGGCCAGGTCATCGGCATCAACACCGTCAAGATCGGTGCTTTCACCGACGATGCCGGAGTGGAAGGGCTGGGCTTCGCCATCCCCAGCACCCAGGTCAAGGAGATCGTGGATCAGATCATCGCCCAGGGCTATGTGTCCGGCCGCCCCACCCTGGGGATCACCGGCGAGGCACTGTCCAACTTCTATCAGCACTACTACCGGATGCCAGCGGGGCTGTATATTACCCAGGTGGACGCGGACAGCGACGCAGCCCGGCAGGGCGTTCAGGTGGGGGACATGCTACTGTATCTGGGCGATACCCGGATCACCAGCCCGGACGACCTGAAAGCCGCCATTTATGACTGCGAGGTAGGCCAGCAGGTGGAGGCCATCCTCTACCGCCGGGGTCAGCAGTACCGGCTTGCGCTGACCCTCCAGGAGGACATTCCCAATCAAAGCTAAACGGTTCCCGCCCCGCAGGGACGGGAACACCGCATTATCCCAAAAAACGAATTTATTCCAACACATTGCGAGGTCTTATCTACATGGAACCCATTTATCAGACAAATTTTGAAATCACCGAGCGGGATGTGGACTGCTTTGGCCGTCTTCTGCCATCCCGGATTCTGTCCTTCGCCCAGGAGGTGGCGGGGATGCACAGCACCGAGCTGACCGTCGGCTATGACGTGCTTGTCCGGCAGCGGATGTTCTGGGCGGTGACCCGGCACAAGGTGCAGGTCACCCGGCTTCCCCGGCTGGGGGAGACCATTCATGTGGAAACCTGGCCCATGCCCCCCACAAGGGTAGCCTTCCCACGGTCGATGGTTGCCTATGACGGGGCAGGGCGGGAGGTTTTCCGCTCCATTAGCCTGTGGGTGCTGATGGATCTGGACACCCGGAACATGATCCTTCCGGGAAAAAGCGGCATTTCTCTGGTGGGCACCCTCCGGGGCAACGAGCTGACGGTGCCCATGGGTCTGCCTGCCAAGCTGCTGAAAAACACCCGCAGCCGCCAGGTGCGCTTCACCGATCTGGATCGGAACGGCCACATGAACAATTGCCGGTACTTAGACTGGATCTGTGATCTGATCCCCAGCGGCTACCACAAGGATCACGAAATCCGGGAGTTTACCGTCTGCTATCTCAGCGAGGCCCGGGAGGGTCAGCAGCTGGAGCTTCGGTGGGATTTTCCGGAGACCGGCTGCCTGTACATGGATGCCCACCGGCAGGATGAAGACCAGCAAACCCGGGTATTTTCCGCACGACTCCTGTTTGTGTAGTTGTTATGTAAACAAAAGAAACTCCACAGCTTCCGGTAAAGCTGTGGAGTTTTTTCGATACCAGGGAGAAGCCCCTTCCAATTCCACAGCTTTTCCGGAAAAGCCTGTGGAGAAACCTGTGGAGAATGTGGAAAACTCCTGGGGAAGAATCGGGAATAAGATTATGGAACCACGTTATGTAAATGCTTTTCGTATTATTTCGCTGGTTTTCGTATGGGTACGTCAACGTTGCCAACGGAAAACCAAAGCCCCCGGTCTGATAACCAGACCGGGGGTGTGGACTTAATAACGCATCAGCGCCGCGATGGACGCGCCGTAGACCGCAATCAGCACGACGGTCAGCACAAGGATAACCAGCGTGATGATGAACTGGGCGATGGCCCAATTTTTCCGGGAACGCTTCTCCGGGGAGCTGCTCACCGCCCAGACGATCAGGCAGATGAAGCCCACAAGGGGAATGGCCGTCAGGATCAGGGTAGCCACCCAGTCGCCAACGGACATATCCGTATTTTTCTGGGCATAGGGGGGTACATACTCGGAGTCAAGAATCGGATTTTCCATGTGTAATTCCTCCAGCTTTCCATATTTTTGGGGGCACTACTGTCATGATAGCACAGAAACCGGCAAACGCAAGTAGGTTTCGGGAAAAACAGCACTTCCCCCTTTTTGTAAAAACCGCCGGACGCGGCCGTTACTTTCCGGCTGCCAGCTTCTGCTCCTTCTTTTCCTCCATGTTGGAGACGATGACGGCGCAGGCCGCGTCGCCGGTGATGTTGACGGTGGTACGACCCATGTCGAAGATCCGGTCAACACCGGCGACCAGAGCAATGCCGTCCACCGGCAGGCCAACGGAGGTCAGCACCATGGCCAGCATCACCATGCCCGCGCCGGGCACGCCCGCGGTGCCGATGGAGGCCAGGGTCGCGGTCAGCACGATGGTCAGCATCTGGGGCAGGGTCAGCTGAATGCCGTAGCAGGCGGCGATGAAGATGGCGCACACGCCCTGATAGATGGCGGTGCCGTCCATGTTGATGGTGGCGCCCAGGGGCAGGACGAAGGAGGCGACCTCCTTTTTGGCACCCAGCTTGGTCACGCAGTCCAGGTTAATGGGCAAAGTGCCCACGCTGGACGCGCTGGAGAAGGCAAAGATGATGGCGGGGAGCATTCCCTTGAAGAACTTGGCCGGGCTCATGCCGCCCATGGCCTTCACGGTCAGGGAGTACACCACCAGGGCGTGGACAATGTAGCAGATGTAGGCGGTCAGCAGCACCATGGCCAGAGAGCCGATGATGGCCGCGCCGTTGCTGGCGATGATGGGGCATAGCAGGCAGAACACGCCGATGGGGGACAGCTTCAGGATCAGCTCCATGCACTTCATGAAGATGTCGTTCAGGTCATTGAAGGCGGAGACCACCTTGGCGTTCTTCTCGCCCACCAGGATGATGGAGAAGCCCAGCAGCACGGCCATGACGATGACCTGGAGCATGTTGGCATCCACCATGGGCTTGAAGAAATTGGAGGGGAAGATATTCACCAGGGTATCCATGAAGGAGGTGGTGGCGGAAGCGTCATAGGTCAGGTCGGTGGTGGCCACAACCGGGAAGGCACCCTTGAACAGATTGCCGCCCACCAGGCCGATGATCACGGCGAAGGCGGTGGTACACAGGTAGAAGACCACGGTCTTCAGGCCGATGGAGCCAACCTTGCGGATGTCGCTCATGGAGATAATGCCGCACATGATGGAGAACAGGACAATGGGCACCACGATGAATTTGACCAGGTTCAGGAAGATGGTGCCGAAGGGCTTGATGTAGTTGTTTGCGAAATCCGCGCAGCTCTGCATCAGAAGACCGGCAACAATGGCCAGCACCATGGCAATGAAGATCTGCGCCGCCAGGGACAGTTTTTTCTTTTCCTTCATAAATAGAATCGCTCCTTTTCGTTTCCCTTTGCAAAAAAGCAAGTTTCCCGCAAATGCAAATTCATAATATCATCAACATAGCCAGAATGCAACCTTTATTTTTCTGGATTTTTGAAATTATAAACAATTTGAATTGCAATTCGAAGGAACCCGCGGGAAAGCGGCAGCAGGAGCCGGCGCGGACTTGTGCCTACTGGGTTGTTTCCGTCCCCAGGGCAAGAGCGGCCAGAGCCTGGGTCAGGGCTTCCGCCGCCCGCCGGGCTTCTTGCTGGGTATTTCCCGCCGCGCCGATCTCAATGAGCAGGGCGCCTGGGCACAGATCCTGGTTGAACCGGGCTGCCCGGAGCTGCAGGGGTCGGGTAATGCCCGGATACATCCGCTCCAGCTGGACGTGGAGCTTCAGCCCCAGGGAGAGATTTTCCTCGTAAGTATCATAATTGGTGCCTATGACGATCATCAGCTGCGCCGACGGCTCCCCTGCCACCGTGGCCTGGGTGCGCATTTGCCGGCTTCCCTCCCCGGCGGCATCCCGGTGCAGGTCGAGAACCAGCCGGATGCTGGGATATTGACGCAGATATTCCGCAAGGGACTTCCGGGTTCTTACATAGGCTCCGTTGTAGCTGGGGTAATCGTGAAGCTTCCGATCATGGAGAACGCCGATCCCCTGCTCGGTCAGCCCGTCGGCCACGATGTCCCCGATGGCGACCATGTTTCCCGATTCTTCCGTGGTGCGCCAGCCGGGGGTCTCGGCGTAGCCTTCCGTGGTGTGGGTGTGAAGGATGAGCACCGAAGGCGGATTTTCCTTCAGATTCCATTCCAAAGGCCGGGACAGAAGCTTCCCGATGTCCGGCTCCACCGCCGCGGCGTAGTAGAGGGACAGCTCGTCCTCCGCCGAAAAATCGGGAAGGACCGGCTCCGTGGGAACCGTCGCCGCCGGGGGAGATTCCATGAAATCCGGGGAAAAGGCGGGCAAAGAGCTTGAAAACCGGACATCCCGTCCGGTTTCCAGGTATAGAAAAAAGGCCGCGCTGTCGGGGCTGGTCAGAAAATCCAGGGCTTGTCCGCCCCAGCCGCCCAGCCAGAGCCGCAGAACCAGGGCGCAGAGCACCGCGGTGATCCCCACCCGGCGCGCCCGGGTAAGCTGCTTCAAATGCACCCCTCCCCCAATTCATGCTCAGTTCTTCGGCTGCCATTTGGGTCTTGTCCGAAGCTCCAGGCGCAGCTTTTGGAAAAATTCCGTCAGCAGCGCGCCGCATGCTTCCTCCAGAACCCCCGCCTGCACCTGCGGGTGGTGATTGAACCCCATGTCAAAAAGGGCGCAGACCGACCGGACGGCACCGCATTTCCCGTCGGAGGCTCCGTAGACCACCCGGGGAATCCGGGCGTTGACGATGGCACCGGCGCACATGGGGCAAGGCTCCAGCGTTACATACAGGGTACACTCCCACAGCCGCCAGCCCCCAAGGGCTTCGCAGGCCTCGGCGATGGCCTCGATCTCCGCGTGAGCCAGGGCGTTTTTTGCCCCCTCCCGGCGGTTCCGACCCCGGCCGACGATCCGGCCGTTCCGGGTGATGACGCAGCCCACGGGCACCTCTCCCGCGTCAAAGGCCTCCCTTGCCAGCTCCAAAGCCGCGCGCATCCATTCCTCGTCCATGATATCCCTCCTTTAACCTTTAAGGTTATCATAGCCGAAGAATTGCCGCGCCGTCAAGGGTATGATAGCAAAAACCGAAAGAGAATCCTGTCAAATATCGTTCGCAGGACAAAAGCGGTTTTTCCGCCTACAATGAAGAAAACCAAAAGGAGGAAACGATATGGAACCGACCTTATTTTTTGATCCCCAGGCGGCGAAGCCCGCCGCCTTCTGCCCGGACTGCGGCGGAGAATGCTACGCCCCCGGCGGCTTCTGCTTCCGCTGCGAAAGGAGCGTCCTATGACTCTGGAAGAAATCAGCGCGTCTTACCTTACGGCGGCGGAGCCTTTGCGCGTCCGGCTTCGGCAGCTGCGGCAGGCGGAGGCACTGGAAACGGACCCGGAAAGGCTGTGGCAGCTTCGCCGCCGGATGGCCGTGCTTACGCCCATTCTCACCCAGCTGAACGAGCTGGCGGAGCTGACGGCTCACTACTACGAAAGGGGGTACTGGCGCAGTGAGAAATATACCCTCTGATACCCAGGGCAAGCTGGAGCTGGTGAAGCTCATCATGGAGCGGGAGCTGAGCGAATTGCAGCGGCAGACCCTGGTGGACTACTATATGGGCGGCATGACCATGACGGAAATCGCCCGGGAGCGGGGCGTCGCCCCCAGCACGGTTTACCGCACCCTGGCGCGGGCATTGGAGCGAATCTGGCGGTTCCTGCTTCTCGATCCGAGGGAATGTAAAAAAATCGTGAACTCCCCGGGGAAGCTTCGGCAAAAGCTTGCGAAATCCGGAAAAAATGGTATAATACTCAAATAGGATTGCAGGCTCCGTGTCACGGAGCCGATTTCATCAAAGGACGGTTTGATTGAACGTGAAAACCATGCTGTTTATCATGAATCCCTTCGCCGGGCAGAAGCGGGCCAACCGGGTGCTGCCGGACATTCTGCTGCTGTTCAGCCAGGCGGGGTACGATATGCATACCGTGATGACCACCGGAACCGGCGCGGCCACCCGGGCGGCGCAAGCCCTGGGCGGGGACGTTGACCTGGTGGTCTGCTGCGGCGGCGACGGCACCCTGAACGAGACCATTACGGGACTGCTCCGGGCGGGGGTTCAGACCCCTCTGGGCTATATCCCCACGGGTACCACCAACGATTTCGCCGCCTCCCTGGGTCTTTCTCACAATCCGGTGCAGGCGGCCAAGGACATTCTGGGCGGTGAGGTTCACACCTACGACGCCGGCCGGTTCGGAGCGCGGTACTTTTCTTATGTAGCCTCCTTCGGCGCCTTCACCCGCTCCAGCTACATTGTGCCCCAGAACATCAAGAACGCCCTGGGACACACGGCCTATGTCCTCGGCGGCATTTCCGAGCTTTCCCAGATCCGCAACGAGCATATCCGCATGGACATTGACGGGGAGATCGTGGAGGACGACTTCCTTTTCGGCGCCATCTGCAATTCCACCTCCATCGGCGGCATCCTGACCCTGGATCCGGAGCAGGTGGACATGGGCGACGGCCTGTTCGAGGTCATGCTGGTGCGGATGCCCAGAAGCTTCGCGGAGCTTTCTGAGTGCCTTCGGGCTGTCCAGTCCCAGGACTATAACTGCGAAATGATTACCTTCCGTTCCGCCAGCCACATCCGGGTGGAGGCTGACCCCACCATGGCCTGGTCCCTGGACGGGGAAAAGGAGGAGGGTCACGCGGTGGTGGAGGTGGAGAACCTGCACCATGCCATCCACCTGATTCAGGGGAAAAAGGCCGATGCTTAATACGACCCTATGTTATGTCACCCGTGGAAATGAGGTGCTGCTGCTCCACCGGGTGAAGAAAAAGAACGACATCAACCACGATAAGTGGATCGGCATCGGCGGCAAGTTCGAGGAAAACGAAAGCCCGGAGGAATGCCTGCTGCGGGAAGCCAAGGAGGAAACGGGTCTGACGCTGACCAGCTGGCAGTGCCGGGGGGTGGTGACGTTCCTGAACGACACCTGCCAGGGCGAGTACATGTACCTGTTCACCGCCGACGGCTTTGCGGGGGAACTGGCGGACTGCCCGGAGGGAGACCTGCGGTGGGTCAGCCGGGAATTTCTGAATAGCCTGCCCAAATGGGAAGGAGACCAGATTTTTCTCGACCTGCTGTGGCAGAACGCTCCCTTTTTCCTTCTCACTCTGCGCTACCACGGAGACGAGCTGGCAGAAGCCGTTCTCAATGGGAAGAAAATTCGATGACCGAGAGAGCTGATTGACAGTGTTGTGCATTTGAATAGAACATTGTCATTGCGAACCAGTGGTGCTCCGCGCAGCGAATCAGAATTATAATGACTGCCGGTGGCAGTCATACCATAATGTAGCGCGACACTGGTGTGGCAATCCGTATCCTAATCTTAAAAATAACCTAAAGACTTTTCCCTCCTTTTGTGGTACAATGTCACAAAAGGAGGGAATTTGTATGACGAAGGTGAAAAAGGGGCTGTGTGTGCTGGCGATCATGGGGATGCTGGCCATCCTCGCGGGTACGGTGGGAAGACAACCCATCTACAACCTTTACCGGGAAATTGAGTATCAGCAGGGCACTCCCACGGCGGCGGAGCGGGAAGTCCACGCCTACGCCGAGAAACACAAGATTCCCTACGGCAGCTACCCCAAGGATTTGATCGCACTTCTGGAAATCAACCCGGAAACCCGGGATTTTGTACTGAATTACCCCACCCGGCAGGAAATTCCGGTGGATTTGTCCGGCTACAGTCGGGAAAGTGTGCCGCTGTTTTTGCAGTGGGATCCCATGTGGGGCTATGAACCCTACGGCAGCGGCTGCATCGGCCAGACCGGATGCGGCCCTACCTGCCTTGCCATGGCCGGGTACTATCTCACCGGCGAGGAACGCTTCAATCCCAAGGACGTGGCGGCGTTTTCCGCCCAAAACGGCTATTACGCCTCCGGCTACGGCTCCTCCTGGACGCTCATCAGCGAGGGTGGGGTGAAGCTGGGGCTGAAGGTTCAGGAGCTGCCCCTGGTCAAGGGGAAAATGACCAAGGCGGTGGAGGCCGGACACCCGGTGATCCTGGCTCTGGGTCAGGGGGACTTCACCTCCTCCGGTCATTACATCGTGCTCACCGGCTGGGACGGGGAGGCCTTCCGGGTCAACGACCCCAACAGCCGCGTCCGTTCGGAACGGCTGTGGACGTACGAGGAACTGGAGTCCCAGATCCGCAACATCTGGGAGCTGAGCGTGTAACAGAAGGCGGCCGCAACAGCGGCCGCCTTGTTTCGCTTATTAAAGAATCTGTAGCTTATATGAGCACTTCCGATAAACGCGCTGACAGTGGGCTGAAATATTCTGACGCACTCTCGGCGGTGCGGCCGGGGGATTCTCAAGGGGGCGGCTTTTCGGCAGCGCCCCTTGAACCGGCTTCTTATCAATTTTCTTGCCGGGACAAGAAAATTGCCCCCGGAGGGAACAGTACAAAAAGTCTCCGGGAGACGAAAAGCAATGCGAAAGTCTCTGCTTTTTGAGAATCCAAGGCTTTCCGTGGCCGCCTCAGCTTTATTCCTCCACCGGGAACCAATAGGAGAAGTAGAACCCGTCGATGGAGCCCCACATATCGTCCCCGTTGTATTCCCAGGGTCGGAAGTAGTAGACTTCCTTCGGCAGAATGTAGGAGCCGTACATGGCGGCGTGAATGGCCCGGTACTGAGCCATGGTGGGCTGGGCACTGGAAAAGTTCCGGTGGATGCCCTTCATGCCGTAGACGATGTCCCGGATCGTGTTGCCCCAATAGGGACTGGTCAGCCGGTTCAGAGCTACCTCCGCCACCGCCTGCTGCACCTTTTCCGACTTGTTCCGAGCCTGCGCCCAGACGTAGGCGGCCAGAAGCCGGACGTCCTCGTCGTCCAGCTCGTAGCCGGTATACCGGGTCTGGGGAGTCTCCGGCTTGGAAGCGTCGTACAGCTCGATATCCTGGGTCATGGCGGATTTGTCGAAGACCCAGGCACCGGCGTAGCCCTTGGTGATGGCGTAGTCGGTAAAGCCGTTTTCCCAGCCGGGCTGTAATTCCTCCTTGTAATAATTGGGACGGAAGGGGTCGTTGATAAGGATTTTCCCATTTTCATTCAGCCCGGTCAGGACGATGAAGTGCTGGCCGGTGGTGAAATCCGACTTTTCGTTCTCCAGGACGATGACCACCTTCCCCTCCTCCAGTGCCTTCCGGGTGACGGAAAAGTCGAAGTTTTTTTCGTAGGGCAGGTGAAGAGCCAGCGCCGCCTGCTCCAGCTTCTCCACGTTGTTCAGGCCGTCCTTGTCAAAGTGGTACACCAGCTGATCCGGGGTGTACTCGTGGTCGGTCATGTAGCTTGCCACCATGGCAAGGCTCGTCAGGCTGCATCCGGAGGTGGCGATGGTGCCGCCGGAGCTTCCGAATTTCAGATAGGGGTAGTCCGTCTGGTAGTATTGGGGCACGGCATCGATGGTCTGCCGGGGCGGCTCCGTCTCCGCCTGGGTGGTCTCCGGGACGGTCTCCGGCTCCGTGGCGGCGGTTTCAGCCGTCGTCTCCGCCGCCGCCTCCACAGGGGCAGCGCGGAAGCTCAGGCCAAAGCCAAAAAGCGAGGAAAGCAGGCACAGAAGCACTGGGGCGAGAATCCATTTTTTCTTCACGTTGGGTACGCCTTTCGGGGAATTTCGTCAATTTCTCTTTATACGGAACTCCAATGAAAATCTCTCAAAAAGATTTTCATTGCCCGAAGGGCATGGAGTTCCTATGAGACTTGTTTTGTGATTTCTTTCCTTATCAATCACAAAACAGGCAACGCCGTTAGGCGGTGCCTTTCTGATTAAAATCAAGATTTTAATCAGAAAACAGTATCAGTATACCAGCTGGCACCGGGCAATGCAAGCTTTCCCTTTACTTTTCCAGCAAAATCTGTTATTTTATAACCGTTGAAAAGCGCATGAAAGGCGGCGACACTGTGGAAACAAAGAGAATCACCCGGCTGGCGCTGCTGACGGCCATTGCCCTGACCATCTTCCTGGTGGAGGCGCAGATCCCGGCGTTGGTTCCCATTCCCGGCATCAAGCTGGGGCTTGCCAACATCGTCACGGTGTTCACGGTCTACGCCCTGGGAGCCAAGGACGGCTGCCTGGTTCTGGCCGCCCGGATTTTTCTGGGGGCGGTGTTCGCCGGGAATTTCAGCACCATCCTCTATTCCGCCGCCGGGGGCGCCTTGGCCATTGCCGTGACCATCGGCCTGCGGAAAATTTTGAAGCAGAATCAGCTCTGGGTGGCGGGGACTCTGGGAGCCGTTGCCCACAGCATCGGCCAGATGGCCATGGCGGTGCTGGTGACGGGCACTCCGGGACTGCTGGTTTACCTGCCGGTGATGATCGCCGTGAGCATCGTTACCGGCTGCTTTACCGGGCTTTGCGCCCAATTTCTGGTAAATCGAGGGAAATTATGGAAAACTATTTCCGAATGAATCTGACCAAGCAGGAGATCGACGCCATCTCCAATCTGGGCCTTGCCCACATGGGAGACTGCGTCTTTGAAATCCTCTGCCGGGGCTATCTGTGCGCCAAGGGGGAGACCACCGTTGACCGGCTCCACCGGGACACCATCGCCCTGGTGAAGGCCACGGCTCAGGCAAAATTCGTGGATAAGCTCCTGCCGCACCTGACCGAGGAGGAGACCGCCTATTACCGTCGGGGGAAAAACGCCCACGTTCACGCGGTGCCCAAGTCGGCTACCCCCGCCCAGTACGCCAAGGCCACCGGCCTGGAGGCTCTCTTTGGCGCGCTGTATCTGGCGGGGCAGACCGACCGGCTGAACGAGCTGTTCCACCTGGTCATGGAGGATGCGTAAATGGCATTTGACGCGTTTTTTCTTTCCGCCGTGCTGGCGGAGGTCCGGGGAAAGTGCCTGGGGGCAAGGGTGGACAAAATTCACCAGCCCAGCCGGGACACCCTGATTTTGCACCTGCGGGGTCGGGACAGCCGGGAAAAGCTGCTCTTCGCCGCCAACCCCACCGCCCCCCGGCTCCATCTGACCGCCGCTTCTCCGGAAAACCCGGCGGAGCCGCCCATGTTCTGTATGCTCCTGCGCAAGCACCTTCTGGGAGCCAGGCTGGCGGAGATCACCCAGATTCCCATGGAGCGGGCGGCCTATTTTGCCTTCGAGTGTACCGACGAAATGGGCTTTCCCGTCCGGAAGACCCTGGCCGCCGAGCTGATGGGCAGAACCTGCAACCTGTACCTGCTGGGGCCGGATGGGCGGATATTGGACTGCCTGCGGCGGATCGGCCTGGACGAGACCAGCCGCCGGCCTGCCCTGCCGGGGCTGAATTATCAGAAGCCGGAGCCGGTTGCCAAGGAAAATCCCCTGTATTTTGAAGATTATGTCAACCTCCTGACTCGCCCCGGGGCAGATTTGCTCTCCGACCGGCTCATGGACACCCTGGGCGGCCTGTCCCCCCTGGTTTGCCGGGAGGCGGCGTTGTTCGCCGCAGGAAGCACGGATGCCAGAATCAGTGCGCTGAACGTGGACGATACGGCGGAAAAGCTGCTGCTTTTCTTCCGGGAGCATCTGAACCACCCCAAGCCCTACGTCTACATCCAGCCCGACGGCACCCCCAAGCAGTATGCCTTCTGCCCCCTGCGGCAGTACGGAGGCTGCCAGGAAATGGAATCCTTCGCCGCATTGCTGGATGGCTTCTATACCCTTCGGGATCGGAAGGACGCCATGCGTCAGAAGGGTCAGGCGGTGCGCAAAACCGTGCAGAATCTGTGTACCCGGCTCACCCGGAAGATGGCGCTTCAGGAAAAGGAGCTGGCGGCCACCTACGACCGGGAGCGGCTGCGCCAGCTGGGGGACATTCTCACGGCAAACCTGCACCGGATCACCAAGGGTCAGACGAAAATCATCTGCGAGGACTTTTACGACGAGAACATGGCTCCCGTGGAAATTCCCCTGAGTCCTACCCTCTCCCCCCAGCAGAACGCGGCGAAATGCTACAAGGATTACACCCGGATGAAGAACGCCCAGAAGGAGCTGACCCATCAGCTGACCCTGGGTCGGGAGGAGCTGAGCTACCTGCAAAGCGTCCTGGACGAGCTGAACCGTGCCCAGACCGATGCGGAGCTGGAGGAAATCCGCCAGGAGCTTCAGGAGCAGGGCTATCTGCGCCAGGAAGGAAGCCGGAAGCGGCCGAAGCAGGGCAAGCTCTCTCCCATGCGCTTCCAGTCCACCGACGGCTACCCCATTTATGTGGGACGGAACAACCGGCAGAATGAGGAGCTGGCCTTCCGGCTGGCCAGGAAGGACGACATCTGGTGCCACGCCAGCAAGGTGCATGGCTCCCACGTTATCATCTCCTGCGGCGGCACCACCCCGCCGGACGACACCCTGACCCAGGCCGCCCAGCTGGCCGCCTACTATTCCGAAACCGGGGACGGCCAGAATGTGCCTGTGGACATGACCCAGGTGCGGCAGGTGAAGAAAATTCCCGGCGGCAAGCCCGGCATGGTCATTTACCACACCTACAAAACCGTCATTGCCAATCCCTACCCGGACATCGTGGTGGATCAGCTGAACGCGGAAAAGAAGGAATAATGGGAAAAATCTCCCTGTGGACGATGCCCACAGGGAGATTTTCTTTGATTGTGTCAGGGTTTCCTGGTAATAAAAATCGCCGTTGACCCGTCGGCACCGCCGATGACGGCAATCGTATGACTGGGCAGGCACCAACAGAAGGCTGTCGGCAGCACCTTTAGAACTTTCCGCTCTTGCCGGAGTAGCCCCCGGAGGAATGGGAGTAGCTGCCGCCGCCGGAGGAATTGTCCTTGTCGGTATTGATTTTGACTCGGGTCTCCGTGGTGTGGGTGTAGCGTTCCGAGCGGTGGGTGATGTTGACGCTGCCGCCCTTCAGGTAGCCCAGCGCCTGGGTCTGCACCCGAACCTTCTTCTTCTGCATGGCATTCTGGGTCAGGCACACGATCAGAGCCAGGACAAGCCCCACCACCAGACTCCAGATCCACTGGCTTTCGGAGGAAACAACGTCCCGGTCGTAAATATCTCCCTTCCGGGCACGGGTCAGCAGGCTGTCCGTGGCGTTCAGATAGTCATAAACGCCGTAATACCACTCGTCCTCGCCAAATTCATCCAGGCAGGCCTCGGTAATATAGTCCTTGCCGGAGTCGGTCAGGGCGGTGTCGCCGAAGCTGTGGGCAATCAGGCTGTAGTCCCGGTTCGCCATGGACAGCACCAGCAGCACGCCGTCCTTGTTTTCACCGGTGCCAAGATGCTTCTGCTCGAAAAGCCACACGGCGGTGTCGTAGATGGAGCCTTTGCCGGAAACGGTATAGTCGGGAATGCTCAGAAAGTAGACTCCGCAGCCGGTGCGCTGGGAAATCTCCCGGGCGGTGTCGTTCAGCTTCGCCCGACCCTCCTCGGTCAGAAGGCCGGCCTCGTCATAGATGTAATTTTCCGCGGCGCAGGCGGGCACTGCCAGAGCCATCAGCAGCACAGCCGCCAGGAATACAGAGAAAAGTCGCTTCATATTCCCGCCCCCTTACAAATAGCGAATCCAGAGGATCAGCAGCTTCAGGATGCCGGAGAATCGGAAGAAGAGGGTCAGAAGCAGAGCCAGCACCATCAGATTCCGCCAGAACAGGACGGGATCCGTCGGAAGCTCGCCCACCATTTTCCCGGTCTGGCCGTTCATGGCAAAGAGATAATGCTTGTCCTTCCACTTCGTCGTCAGCATCCACACGGGAAGCAGGGCGTAGTGGGCTTCCTTCCGGTCAATGTGAGCCTGGAAGCTTCTCTGGGTGACGGTGGTGTGATTCACGTCGCTTCGCAGCTTGGCGGACAACGCGTTTTCGCACCGGGTCTGCATTCTGGGGGCGCAGTCCTCGGCACTTTCGTCGTACCGGTCGGCCAGGAAGCCCGGCAGGTAGGCGGTGGAGAAGGGCGCAAGCTTGCCGTAGTCGAAGGGCTCCAGGGAGTCCATGTAGTTATCGGGCATTTTCTTGGAAGCGTCCACCGGCACCTTCTCGAAATCCGCCGAGCCGGCACGCTCCACGTCATAGTGCATGGTGCGGGTGACCTCGTAGTCCCCCTCCCGGTGGGTGACGCTGTCCATGCCCTCGTAGAGACCCTGACCGGAAAGGCGGACATCGTAGAGCCAGAAGGGGACGTAAACCCCCTGAACCTTCTGAATGTGGTTTTCCGTCCGGAAGAGCTTGGGCAGGTAGAAATTGTGCTTGCCGTAGTGCTTGTGCAGAGCCTCCACCACCGCCTGCTTCTCCACCTGGAAGGGGATCACGAAGTCGGGCTTCAGCTCCCCGGACAGCTGTCCGGGGACAATGTTCACATTGCCGCAGTAGGGGCAGGAGGTGGCGGCGGTGGTTTTCTCGCAGATCAGCTCCGCGCCGCAGCTGGGGCATAAGTAAGCGTGCAAATTCGGGTCTTCCGATTGCGGAACCTCCGGAATGTCCGGCTTCTCGGCCTTGGCGGCGGCAGCTTCCTTCTCGGCATTGTCGGCTTCGGCCTCCTTGATGGTGTAGGTGCTTCCGCAGAAGTCGCAGACCAGCTTCCCGGTCTTCTCGTCAAACCGCAGGGGCGCGGTACAGGCCGGGCATTTATAGTTGACCAGTTCCATATTCCCCTCCCAGGCCGTCTTACTTCACGACATCCCCGTCGTCAAAGGGATCGCCGCATTCCGGGCAGAACTTGGGGGGCTTGGTACCCTTGGGCGGCTCCCAGCCGCACTTGTCGCAGCGGTACTGGGGCACCCCGGCGGGCTTTCTGGCGCCGCACTCGGTGCAGAATTTGCCCTTGTTCACCGCGCCGCAGGCGCAGACCCAGCCGGTTTCCTCCGGCTTTCTGGCACCGCACTCGGTGCAGAACTTGCCGGTGGCGGCGGCGCCGCAGCTGGGGCACTTCCAGGTATTGGCAGCGGCAGGAGCGGCGGAGGCGGCCTGAGCACCCATCCGGAACAGCTGGGCGGCGGTGCCGCCGGTCTGCTGGACGGCGTTCATGCCGAACATGCCCACCATAGCCCCGCCGGGATTGCCGGCGGCGGTCTTCATGGCCTCGGCCTGAGCCTTGAACAGCTGGGCGGCGGCGTGCTGGGGGGTGGCGTAGGCGGAGGCCGCCTGAAGCTCCTGGATCCGCTTCATGTCCTCCTCCACGGGGGTCAGGCTGGAAATGCCGATGCTGACGATCTCCAGACCCCGCTTTTCCCGCCATTTCTTGCTGAGGATGTCGTTGAGGGTGTCCGCCAGCTCCAGGGTGTGCATTTGCAGGGCACTGTAGCGGATGCCCATTTCGGAAATTTTGCCGAAGGCCATGCCCAGAGCGGAAAGCAGCTCGCTTCTCAGCTGGCCGTCCAGCTCCTCCCGGGTGTAGTCGGCGGAAATGTTGCCGCAGACGTTCTTATAGAAGAGCATGGGATCGCAGATCCGATAGGAAAATACGCCGAAGCACCGCAGGCCTATGTCCATATCCAGGCCGATGCCGCTGTCCACCACCCGGAAGGGCACGGGACTGGGGGTGCCGTACTTGTTGCCGGTAAGCTCCTTGGTATTGAAGTAGTAGATCCGCTGATCCTTGGCCGCCTCCCCGCCGAAGGCCACCCGGCGGCCGAATTCCACGAAGGACTTTTTGACCCCCTCGCCGAAGTCGCCGCAGAAGATGGTGGGCTGGGTGGAGGCGTCGTAAGTATATTCGCCAGGCTCGGCGGCGAACTCCACGATTTTTCCCTGATCGACGATCATCATGCACTGGCCGTCGGCTACCAGAATCACGGAGCCGCTGGTGATCACATTGTCGCTTCCCTTGCTGTTGACAGAGCGGCGGCCGCCGGCCTTCTGCCCCTTCCTTGCCAGAACGTCCGCGGGAATGGCCTCACAGCGGAAAAATTCCTTCCACTGATCTGCCAGCACGCCGCCGGCGGCATTCAGACTCGCGCGAATAAGACCCATAAATCATACATCCTTTCCGTTTTTTGGCTTGTAATCCTGTAGCAAGTATAGCAAATTTCGGTGTCCATTGCAAGAGAAAATCAAAAAGGAGAGGAACTGTCCTCTCCTTTTTGGCGTATTTTCATGGGAATGGAACAGTTGACAAATGCTCCGAGCTGGGGTATAGTATAGCCAAGGAGGGTGCTGCCAGCAGGTCGGCTCCCCCAAGAATTAGGTTAAGAGATAACCGTTACTTTTGGTAGGAGTGGGCGGTTATCTCTTCTTATTATTGTTGGCCTGGAGAACCAGGGCAATGACAGCAGTAATGACCATGCAGAATTGAAACAATCCTTCCCATGTAACCACGCTATCACCCCCTCTCACGCTGGATTGGGGGCAGAAGAAGACTATGACCCCCGAAAAAAGTCGGGGGAACCGCCTGCCGGGGTGCTGGCAGCACCGCTTACAGCGTATCACAGAATGTGACAAATTGCAAGAAAAAAGCGGGGTATATCAACAAATGGCCCCGCTTGCTGGATAGTACAATCTGGCAAGCGGGGCCACTATTTTGTTTTGTCAACCTCCCGGCGTGGCTGCCGGGAGGTTTTGTTCAGTCAAACACATACATCCCGAAGAAGGCCAGCAGCCCCTCCCCGCAGTCGTAGTCGATGCCGCAGTGCTCAGCCAGCTTGCGCACGAAGATGCAGTAGGCGGACATGCAGCTGTACCGCTCCTCCGGATGGGGGCAAGGCTCCCCGCTTTTCAGATGGCAGGGTACGCACAGGCTGCACCCGCTGGCACCCACCAGAAAGCCGGGTACTCCCGCCTCATGAAACTTCTTCTGAAGCCGGAGCTGGATGGCGTTGTGTCCCTTCTTGGCGGGCTTGATGGCGGCGTTGTCGGAAATATCCGGGATTTCCCAGATGGTCTGCAAAACCAATCCACGCTTGTGGGCGAGAATCCGCTGCTTCATTTCCTCCGGGGTGCCGCAGTCCGGGGGGCAGCAGTAGTTGACCCCGTACTGGCCGCACAGATTCTCCGCGCAGAAGGGTCGGAACATGGGGTCAAATACGATGTCCCGGGTGTCTACCATCACCGCGGCGGAAACGCCCTCAGAAAGAGCCAGGTCGATCATTTCCTGTTCTGTCATAAACATCCGCCTTTCATAGGGGCAGCCCCAGCACGCCGAAGAGCACCAGACCCGTCACCGCGCTGAAAATCAGAATCTGGGGAATCCCCACCCTAAACTTCATCAGAAGCACCGTGTCCACCGCGCCCAGGGCGATGCTGACCCATTCCAGGCTCTCCCCGGACCAGTAGTTGCTGATGCTCAGGGAAATCACCACGCCGGCCACCATCCCCAGGCAGATGGGGCGGACACCCAGCAGAATGTGCTGCATGACCCTGCTTTCACGGAACCGGGTGAAGAAAATGGCGGCCACAGCGCAGAGGGTAAGGCTGGGGGTGAGCACACCGAAGTTGGCGGCGATGGCGCCGGGAATCCCCGCCGCCTGCATCCCGGCGAAGGAGGCGCAGTTCAGCCCCAGAGGCCCCGGAGTCATTTCCGCGATGGCCACAATGTCCGTGACCTGTTCGGCGGTCATCCAGCCGTTGGAGAGCACCTCGTTGGAAATCTGGGGGATCATGCTCAGGCCGCCGAAGCTGCCGAAGCCGATGAGCAGGAAGCTCCAGAAGAGCTTAAGCAGAACCATGCTTGCCGCCCCTCCTTTCGTAGCAGCTTCCCAGGATCAGTCCGGCGAACACGCCGAGGATCACGAGCAGGATGGGGTTGATGTCCGTGAACAGGTAGGCCGCGACGGACAGAACCATCAGCACCACGCAGGGCGGATAGGGCATACTGCCATTGACCAGGTTGATGGCGGCGGAGAAAATAATGGGCACCACCGCCGCCTGCATCCCGGACATGGCCGCGCTGACCCAGGGATTGCTCCGGAAGGCGGCGTAGAAATAGCTGATGGCCACAATGACCACCATAGGCGGCAGAATCATGCCAAACACCGCGGCAAAGCCGCCGGGAAGGCCACCCGCCCGATAGCCGTAGAGCATGGCCACGTTGGCGATCATGGTGCCGGGCAGGCTTTTGGCCACGCTGGTCAGGTCAAGAAGCTCCTGGGAGGTGATCTCCTTGCGCTGGTCGCCGTAATATTGCTGCATCTGGGCAATGATGCTCCAGCCGCCGCCAAAGGTAAAGCAGCCGAACCGGGTAAATTCCAGAAAGAGGGCAAAGGGGTTTCGTTTGTTGTTCGTATTTATCACCTTCAAAGATTATAGTCCAGCTATAAAGTACCATATTTTTTTCAATTTTTCAAGTCCCTTGCTCCAAGGAAGGTTGTCATTGCGAACCAGCGTCGCAACGCTGGTGTGGCAATCCGTTCCCCAAGCCTTCCCTTGGGGTGGTACTCCGCGCAGCGAATCAAAATCCAACAATTGCCAGTGGCAATTGCTCCATAATGTAAAGGTGCCCGCCGCAGCGGGCGGATGAGGGCAGAGAATACTTCCCAGTTTAGAAAAGCTTCGTAAGAATCCGTAGGGGTCAATGCCCACATTGGCCCGTGAATTGCAAGGCTACCCTTATATTCCAAGCTTCCTAGAAGCTTTCGGTGCCGGTCCCTCCGGGGGCAATGTTCTTGTCCCGGCAAGAACATTGATAAGAAGCCGGCTTAGGGGGCGCTGCCGAAAAGCCGCCCCCCTAAGTACCCCCCGGCCGCCCTATCGAACTGCATCAGAATCTTTCGGCTTGCTATGGGTGAGCCTATTTCAGCGCACACCATTCACTACTCTCACTTCACCTGTTAGAAAACCCCCGGCACTCATGGGCTTTGAGCACCGGGGTAAAAGTAAGGAGGAGTGGAAGCGAATTTACAGGGGCATGATACCCATAATGACCGCGAAGATCATGCACAGGATGGAGAATACCCACACATAGCCGAAGCTGGCCTTGATGTGATCCTTGATGTCCACATCCGCCAGACCGGTGCCCAGCAGGGTGGCGGGAACCATGGGGCTGATGAAGGTGGCGCAGTTCCGGCAGACCACCATGGCCACGGCGATGGGCAGAGCCTCCACACCGAAGCCCTGGCCGATGGCGATGATGACAGGCAGCATACCGAAGAAGTAGGAGTCGGTGTCGAAGGCCAGCGCCAGAGGCACGGACAGGAAACCGATGACGAGGGGCAGATGCTGACCGATGGCGGCGGGCAGGATGGACTCGATGATACCGGCCAGACACCGGACGACGCTGGGCAGATCAACTTCCATGACCTTGGCGCTGGCGGCCACCAGCTTGCCGTCCTTCAGAACGAAGGAGGTGGTCAGAATACCCATGAGCACTGCGGCACCCATCAGGGTGGAGCACATCATCAGGGCGGGGCCGGCGTGGAGGTTGATGATCTTCTTGTGCATCTTGGCGGTGGCACCGTAGTTGACGAACAGAGCCACGGACACGCCCAGCATGAAGGGAACGTAGCTGGGGAACTCGTCCCAGATCAGCAGCGCGATGACGGCCACGGTCAGCAGCAGGTTGAACCAGAACAGCTTGGGACGAGCCAGCTCCTGCTCCTCGGCAGATTTGCTCTCGGCCAGATCCAGGGTTGCGCCCGCAGGCAGACCCGCCCCCCGCTGCTTCTCCTGGAAGCCGGTGAGCACGGCGTGAACCAGGGACAGCACGATGCCGAAGATCTGGATGGGGATGATGGTGGCCCACAGGGAACCGGCTTCCATGCCCAGCACGGTGGCGGCGCGCATGGTGGGGCCGGCCCAGGGCATCAGGTTCAGCACGCCCATGGCCAGCACGGCGATCCGCAGCATGCTGGTGGGACGCATGTTCATCTTCTTGTAGATGGGCAGCATGGCGGGCACCACAATGCAGAAGGTAGAGGCACCGCCGCCGTCCAGGTGGCCGATCAGGGCGATGATGCAGGTCATGACGCACACGCCGATGACGTTGTTGCCGATGAGCTTCATCAGCCTGCCGATGATCACGTCAAACATACCGGCATCGGTCATGATGCCGAAGTACAGAACGGAGAATACGAACAGCGCGGCGGTGGGAGCGGTGGAGTTGAAGCCTGCCTTAATCATGGCAGTCAGCTCGGTGAAGCCGATCCGGCCGCCGGCGACCAGGATCAGACCCAGGAGGAAGGGGTAGGTGATGAAGGCGATGGCGGGCTGGGTCTTGCTCCTGAAGAGCGTCACGACCACGGCGATGATGGTGATCAGGCCGAGAATGCCAACTACGGTGTTGCTCATGGTGGGGATACCTCTTTCTTTACAATAGTATGGTTTCGGGCTTTTGCGGAAGGAACGGCCGGGGCGACAAAAATTGAACACTATATAATAGTATAAAACCGGCCGCTCCTTCACGGTATTTCCTCCGGGCTTCCCCGGCTTAGGATGGGGTGAGGCGGATGTCCGCGGGCCGCCGAAAAATTCTCTGTAGGGGCGGCCATTGGCCGCCCGGAAGCATTCCGCGAAAAGCGCAGGAACAATCCGCATTTCCGCCTCGGAACATGGCGGGCGGCCAATGGCCGCCCCTACATTCTAATGCGAGGCGTAATCGCTTTTGTTACAGCTCCAGGGGCTTGATCTTCCGGACCACGTCCAGGATGGTGCCGTCACGGGCTTCCAGCACGGCCACCACCTTGTCCTCCCACTGAAGATCGTCGGGACGGCCAACCAGGGAGTAGGCCTTTTCCTTCAGGCTTTCGATGGAGACGTGGGGGATCCCGGCCTTGTCCAGGCATTCGATCAGGTCAGGCCGCAGGGGGTTGACGGCAATGCCATAATCCGTGACCAGCACGTCCACGCAGTCGCCGGGGGTGGTGACGGTGACGACCTTCTCGCAGACGGTAGCCATCCGGCCACGGGTCAGGGGGGTGACGATGACGCAGACCTTGGAGCCGGCGGCGGTGTCGGGATGTCCGCCGGGGGCGCCCCGGAGCACGCCGTCAGAGCCGGTGAGGACGTTGACGTTGAAGCCGGTGTCGATTTCCAGAGCGGCCAGCACCACGAAGTCCAGCTTGTTGACGAAGGCACCCTTGTTGGCGGGGTTGGCGTACTGGGAAGCGGACATCTCATAGTGGCCGGGGGTCTGGTGGATGGAGTTCACCGCCTCCAGGTCAAAGTCCTGAACATCGATGACCTTGCCCACCTTGCCCTTTTTCAGCAGCTCTACCATGGGGCCGCAGATGCCGCCGATGGCCCAGCCCATCCGGATGTTCCGCTGATCCATGTACTTCTCCAGGAACAGGTTGGCCGCCAGAGAGGGGCCGCCCACGCCGGTCTGGAAGGAGAAGCCCTCCTTGAAATAGGGGGTGGAGGCGATGACCTTGGCCACGTTTTCCGCCATCATCAGATCCCGGGGGTTCTGGCTGATCCGGGCGGCGGCGGAGGCGATCTTCTTGGGGTCGCCGATGGAGTCCACCACCACCACCGCGTCCACGTCGATGGCCTCCACGGAGGCGGGATAGTTGGGGAAGTCCACCAGGCAGTCGGTGACGACCACCACATGATCGGCGTACCTGGCGTCGGTCATGGCGTAGCCCAGGCTGCCGCAGTTGGACTTGCCGCCGATGCCCCGGCAGTTGCCCATGCAGTCGGAGGTGGGAGCGGCCACAAAGGCGATGTCGATGTGGACTTCGCCGGCCTCAATGGCACGGGGACGTCCGCCGTGGGAGCGGATGATGGCGGGGGTCTTCAGCTTTCCGGCGGAGACCACCTCGCCGATCCGACCCCGGATGCCGGAGGTCTGGATGCCGATGACCTTGCCCTGCTCGATGTAGTCGGCGATGGGGTCGTGGGCGTCGCCCAGAGAGGTGGCGGCGATGGTCAGATCCTTCAGACCCAGCTCCTCGATGGCGGCCTTCATGACCATGTTGGCAACGTAGTCGCCGCTGCGCAGGTGATGATGGAAGGAGAAGGTCATGCCGTCCCTGGCGCCGCAGGCCTTCAGGGCATCGGCGATGGAAGCCAGGAGCTTGCTCTCCTGGGGCTTTTCATACCGGCGGGTTCTGGGGGCGGCCTTCTGGATGTACTTGCCGTCCATGTAATACTTGCCCTGGTAAACCTCTTTGCCGTTTACCAGCAGCTCGTCAGGAATATCTCTGCCTACCGCGTTCATCATACCAGATCCCCCTCATACATTCCGCAGGCCTTCGCCAGCCGCAGTGTCCGCCGGGCACCGGGGATGAAGGCCACGTCGATCATTTTGCCGTTGACGGTGAACACGCCCACACCGGCGGCGGACTGCTCCACGAATGCCCGGACAATGGCCTCGGCCTGCCGGACTTCCTTCTCGGTGGGAGCGAACACCTCATGCACCAGACGAATCTGCTTGGGGTTAATCAGGCTCTTGCCGTCAAAGCCCATGGCCTTGTTCTGCAGAACCTCCGCCCGGAAGCCTTCCTCGTCGTCCAGGTCGGTGAACACGGTGTCGAAGCACTGAATGCCCGCGGCACGGGCGGCCAGCAGCATCTGCCCCCGGGCGGCCAGCATATCCACGCCGTCGGGCTGGAAGCTGGTCTGCATACACTTGCGGAAGTCGCCGCCGGAGATGGCCACGCCGAACATCCGGTCGGAGGCGGAGCAAATTTCGTAGGCGTTCAGAATACCCTTGGGGCTTTCGAGAGCCGCCATCAGCAAAGTCCTGCCCACCTCCACGCCGAATTCCTTCTCGGCGGCCTCCACGGCCGCTTCCACGGTGTGCACATCCTGGGCGCTTTCGCACTTGGCGATCCGGATGCCGTCGGCGCCGCCGGCAATGCACACCCGGATGTCCTCCTGCCAGTGGGGGGTGTCCAGGCCGTTGATCCGGACGATGACCTCGGTGGAGCCATAGTCAATGGTGGTCAGGGCGTGATACAGGGAGAACCGGGCGGCGTCCTTCTGATTTTCGGCCACCGCGTCCTCTAAGTCCAGCATAATGCTGTCGCAGCCGTAGATGTAGGCGTCCTTGATGAGGCCAGGCTTCTGGGCGTTCATGAACATCATGGTTCTGCGCAGGCGGAACCGTTCGGGCTTGGGTCTTCTGATCATCTGACCGCACCTCCCCAGGGAATGTTGGCACCGGAAGCGTCACAGCTGCGGAACACGGCGCATTCCACCCGTGCCTTCAGGGTGCATTCCAGCGCGCCCTTGTCCACCACGGTGACGTTTGCGTTCTTCACGTCCAGCCGCTCCAGGGTTTCCAGAACCGCTGCCTTGATCTGGCGGCCGTACTGGTTCATGACGCTGCTGGTTAAGTCCAGGCTGATGCCCTGGCCTGGCTCAACTGTGACCATGCAGTCGCTGGACTCCAGGGTTCCGGCTGCCGCGGATTTCAGAATTTCCATTGTGCATCCTCCGTACTCGTTTTTTGGGGTTCCTGCCGAACCCTTTCTGCACGGATAGTGTACAACAGAAGGGATATTATTGCAAATATATATAAATTTCTTTGGCCATAATGTTTAACTTATATTTATGAATTTTTCTTGACTTTCATAAGAAAAATATTATACTAGCAATAAACCACATACGATAATTCTTGTGGAAATTCGACAAATTCGGGGGCAAAATTTATGAACCTCAAGCAGGCGCAGTATGTCAAGACCATTGCCGAGTGCGGGAGCATCACGGCGGCGGCAAAGAAGCTCTTTGTCAGCCAGCCCTCCCTGAGCCAGATGCTCCGGCAGCTGGAGCAGGACACCGGCCTTCCCATCTTCGACCGGAGCACCAGCCCCATGCGCCTGACCTACGCCGGGGAGAAGTACCTCTACGCGGCGGAGCGGATTCTGGCGGCCAACGCCGAGCTGGACAGCCAGCTCCGGGAAATCCGCCAGGAGCATGCGGGACGGCTTCGCCTGGGCATCAGCGTCACCCGGGCTATGCAGGTCATGCCCCTGGTCATGCCGGTCTTTCAGCAGCAATATCCCAACGTGACATTGCAGCTGACGGAAAGCGGCTCCGCCAACTTAGAGGAGCTGCTCCGGGGCGGCAGCATCGACCTGGCCTTTGCCGCCCTGGAATCCACCAGCCCCAGCCTTGCCTATGAGCTGCTGGAGAAGGAGACCATCGGCGTTCTGGCGGGGCGGGATACGGCGGTGGCCAAGCAGACCCCATCCGGCACTGCCCTGCCCCTGGAGGCCTTCCGCAGTGAGAATTTCGTGTCCCTGACCAAGGGGCATTCCTCCCGGATCACCCAGGACAAGCTCTTCCGCAAGTATGGCCTGACCCCCAATATCCTGCTGGAGACCGACGCGCTGGAGGTGGGGCGCCGGGTGGCTCTGGAGGCCGGAGCCTGTATGCTCCTGCCCAATATCTATATTGACGACTACTGCGGCCAGCGGGGCGGCGCCTTCTATCCCCTGAAGGATTACGAAAATCACCGGCATTTTTACGCCTGCTACCGGAAGGACGAGTTCGTTCCCCAGTACGCCCGGGACTTTGTACAGATTACAGCCGGCGCGCTGAATAAGCAGCAAAGGGAGGATGTGTGATTCTGAAGCAGCCCGCCTCCATTTTTTGTTTCAAAAAATATGCTTTTTTGTCATTGAAAACAGAATTACGCTATTGCAAAAATGACGAAACGTGGTATAATAGAAAGACAGAAAAATGGTTTAGCAACAATTTTTCCGGGGGGGGTGCTTGTTTACCTAAAAACAGGCGTTTCCCAAACATTTCGTGCATTTTTCGACGTTAACTGAAAAACATACAAATCAGAAGGAGTGGCAGCGTGGGTGAATTAAAGGTTCAAATGCTGGGCGGCTTTGCCCTTCGGCTGAATGGGCAGGAGCTATTGGATACAGATACTCGCTCCAAAAAGGCTTGGATTTTGCTGGCGTATCTGATCTGCCAGCGGGAAAATACGGTACCGCAGAAGAAGCTGATTGATCTGCTGTGGGGCGAGGAGCCCAATTCGGTCAATCCGGAGAATGCCCTGCGGATCACCATGCACCGCACCCGGGCACTGCTGGAGCAGTTCAGCCCGGCGGCCGGCAGGAGCATGATCCAGCGTCGCCGGGGGGGCTACCAGTGGGGCGTGCCCGTGGAAGAGGTGGACGCGGAGGTCTTCGAGCGGCTGTGCCGTCAGAAGACTGAGGATCCTCAGCAGCGGCTGGATAATCTGCTGAAGGCACTGGACATCTATAAGGGGGATTTTCTGCCCCGGCAGTCCGCCGAGGTCTGGGTGATTCCCATCAGCACCTATCTGCACAACCTGTACCTTTCCTCCGCCCGGGAGGCGGTGGATCTGCTCAGTGCCCAGGGTCGGACGAAGGAAGCAATGGAGATTTGCCGCCGGGCCATCCGCCTGGAGCCCTACAGCGAGACCTTCTGTCAGATTCTTATGCAGATGCTGGCAGGCAGCGGTGACCGGAAGGGCGCGGCAGAGGTCTTCGAGACCCTGAACAAGCGGCTGTTTGACGATTTCGGCATCACCCCCTCCGAGGAGACCCGGGCGGTCTATCGGGCGGCGGTGTACGCTCCGGAGGATCGGCTTCTGAGCATGGATGACGTGATGAGCAATCTGTCCGAGTCCGATGCCCAGCCGGGTGCCCTGCAGTGCGATTACGACTATTTCCGGATTCTGTGCTTCGCTGCCAGCCGTACCATGTCCCGCAGCGGTGAGGCGGCGCATGTGGTGCTGGTGAATCTGGCCGCAGCGGAAAAGGCCTTCCCCAGAAGCTCCGTGGATCGGATTATGGGTCAGCTGTCCCAGCAGATTCGGCTGAATCTGCGCCGGGGCGATGCTTTCTGCCAGTGTACGGTGAGCCAGTTTGCCATCCTGCTGCCCGGAACCAGCTACGAGGACACCCAGAAGATCTGCGACCGGATTCTCAAGGCCTTCCACAGAGCCTATCCCTATATCAATGCCAATGTGTCCTACCTGATCCGTCCTCTGGCGGCGGATTCCGAGGAATAAAAAATAGGGCGGCGCGGAAATCTTCCGCGCCGCCCTTTATGTCTGTGCAGGCGATGAAAACCCACGAAGGAAACTCGGAATCAATCGCCTTTGGCCGGACGGTGAATCGTTTGCCGAATCAGAGCTTCTCCAAACGCCCGGCTCGGGCATTCCCCTCAAAAATCCGGAATGAACCCCTGATCCGCCGACTCCGGCTCCTGGGTGAAGCCCTCCAGGCCGTTGAGGAACATCCAGCTGAGCACCGCCTGATATTCCTCCTCCGTCACCCGGCGGTCAAAGGGGGCGGGGAGCTTTCCCATGGGGGTGTACTGGCGCATCAGGCTGACCAGCACCTGCCCCGGGGCGAAATTTTCCCCGATCCAGTCCAGCACCCGCAAAGAGTTCTCCACATGGCCGGGCAGGATCAGGTGCCGGATCACCGTGCCCCGGAGAAGCTTCTCCCCCTGCCACTGGGGCGCGCCGGTCTGCCGCGCCATTTCCCGGATGGCATCTTTCGCCCGGGGGAAGTAGTCCGGCGCGCCGGAAAGAGCCGCGGCCAGCGTGCCGTCGGCGTACTTGAGGTCGGGCAAATAGATGTCGATTTTCCCCGCCAGCTCCCGGAGGGTCTCCACCCGTTCGTAGCCCCCGCAGTTGCACACCACCGGCACCGGGAGCTTCGGCTCCAGGGCTGGCAGAATGGTAGGAAGGTACTGGGTGGGAGTGACCAGGTCGATGTTCTCCGCCCCCTGGGCGATCAGGTCTTCAAATATCCGCCGCAGTCCGGCGGAATCCGTGGGCTTTCCCACAGGCTCGCCGCTGATGGCGGCGTTCTGGCAATATTGGCAGCCCAGGGTGCAGCCGCCGAAGAACACAGCCCCGCTGCCCCCGGAACCGGCCAGCACCGGCTCCTCCCACATGTGAAGCATGGCTTTGGCCACCAGAGCCGTGGCGGGACAGCCGCAGAAGCCGGTTTCGCCGGCGGTGCGGTTTGCGCCGCATTCTCTGGGACACAGGCGGCAGTTGGTGTAGTCCATAGAAACACATCCTTGATTGTTTTACCGGTAATCTTGCAGGGCTATCATAGCAGGGCTCGGGGTTTTTCTCAAGCCCTGCTTTACCTTTCGGCGGATTTATGGTACACTAAGGACAAAACACAACAAGGGAGAGACGTACCATGGAAATTCGTATGGCAAATCCGGTGGACATTCCGGGGATCATCGACCTGCTTTTGCAGGTGGGGGAGGTGCATCACAAAATCCGCCCGGATCTGTTCCGCGCCGGTGCCCAGAAATATGATGAGAAGGCTCTGGAAGCCATGCTGCAAGATCCCAACCGGCCGATTTTCGCCGCCGTGGAGGACGGAAAGCTCTTGGGCTACTGCTTCTGCATCCTGGAAATCACCAAGGACAACCCGGTGCTCATGGATCAGAAGAGCCTGTATATCGACGACCTGTGCGTGGACGAAAACGTCCGGGGCAAGCATGTGGGGGCGAAGCTCTACGATTTCGCCCTGGACTACGCCCGGAAAATCGGCTGCGACAGCCTGACCCTGAACGTCTGGTGCGGCAACGACAGTGCCATGAAATTCTATGAAAGCCGGGGACTGAAGCCCCGGAATATCCACATGGAGGCTAAGCTCTGATGCTGGAAAAAAACGGGGTCTACGAGGCGGAGGTGACGGACTACACCGCCGAGGGTCAGGGCATCGCCCATGTGGACGGCTGCGCCGTGTTCCTGCCCAACGCCATTGCCGGGGAGCGGGTGCGGCTGCGGGTCGAGCACCCCAGAAAGACCTGGGCGGCGGGAAAAATCCTGGAAATACTGGAAAAATCCCCCCACCGGGTGAACCGGGAATGTCCCGTTGCCAAGCTGTGCGGCGGCTGCGATTTCTGGCACATGGATTACGCGGAGGAGACCCGGCTGAAGGCCGAGCGGGTGAAGACCTGCCTGAACCGGCTGGCCGGGGAAAATCTGACGGAAGTGTCCATTCTGGCCGCCCCCGACTGCCGGGGCTACCGGAACAAGGCTCAGTACCCCGTGGCGGCGAAGAAGGGGAAAGCCTACGCCGGCTTCTACCGCTCCGGCACCCACCAGGTGGTGGAAAACGAGCGGTGCCTGATTCTGCCCCCGGAGACCGACGCCGTGAAGGACGCGATTATCGATTATGTAAACCAATACCGGGTTTCCGTCTACGACGAGGCCAGCCACACCGGCCTGCTGCGGCATATTTACGTCCGCCGGGGGGCGGTCAGCGGCCAGATTCTGGTGTGTCTGGTGTGCAACGGGGAGAAGCTGCCAAAAGCGGAAGCGCTCCTGGAGCGGCTGAAAAAAATCCCCGGCTTTGCCACCCTGGTTCTCAGCGTGAACACCAAGAAGGGCAACGCTGTTCTGGGGGACAAATTCGTGACCCTCTACGGCCCCGGGTACATTGAGGACACCCTGTGCGGCCTTCGCTTCCGGCTGTCCCCCCGATCCTTCTACCAGGTGAACCACGACCAGGCTCAGCGGCTTTACGAGACCGCCATCCGACTCGCCGGCATCACAAAATCCGACACCGTTCTCGATCTGTACTGCGGCGTGGGCACCATTACCCTGGCCATGGCCGGGGCGGCTGGGAAGGTCATCGGCGTGGAGGTGATCCCCCAGGCGGTGGAGGATGCCCGTGACAACGCCCGGCGAAATGGGCTGGAAAACGCGGAATTTTTCTGCGGCGACGCAGGCCAGGCGGCACTTGCCCTGGAAGCCCAGGGGGTTCGTCCGGACGTGGCGGTGGTAGACCCGCCCCGGAAGGGTCTGAACGCCGATACCATCGAGGCTCTGTCCCGGATGGCTCCCCGGCGGGTCGTCTACGTCTCCTGCGACCCGGCCACCCTCGCCCGGGACGTGGCGCTGCTGAAGGAACGGGGCTACGCCCTCCAATCCGTCACCGCCGCCGATTTGTTCCCACGCTGCGCCCATGTGGAGACGGTTGTCCTCTTGTCACGGGAAACAAATCAACCGGGTGCTCACTGAGGGGGCACCCGGTTAGGGCAACACCGCGCAATTTGGCAGGAAGACGCAGCCAGGTTTTTTGACCCAATTCAAAGCTTGGAAAATGAGGGAATACTGTATGTATTTCCCGCTTTTTAAGCTGAAGAAATGGGGTAAAAAGATAGCTGAGGCTCGCAGGCAAAATTGCGCGGTGTTGCCTTAGGTTTACCTGCCCAGCCTTCGTACGGTCAGATTCTGATAGTGCAGATACAGCATCCCGAAGGGGTTGTGATAATCTGCGTGCCAGGGCTTGTTTTTCCCGCAGAAATGCAGCACCGCCGTGTTGTCCATGACCCAGTTCAGGTCATGGCTGCCGGAGCTTCGGATCAGGTACTTGGAATAATTGCGCACATCGTAGTTCCACAGTACGTCCTCAACGGGCAAGGTCTGCTTTCCGTAGAGCATGTTGAATACATCCTGATCCGGCAGGATCAGCTCCTTCTCATGCTCGCTGACACACCGGAAAACATCCTCCGCCGTCACCAGGCTCCGGGCGGCGTTCAGGTCGATGAGCATCACGCCGGAATTGAAGTATTCGTGCTCGGTGTCCAGCCGCCGCTGGTTGATTTCGTTTGCCATTTCGGTAAGCCCGGTGTGGGCGGCCGCCGCGAAAACATTTCCGCGCAGGTTCTGTACCCAAAGGGGTCGAAGCGGGTTGATAATGAGCATATCCGGATCCAGGTACAGCACCCGCTCTACCTGCCGGGGCAGAATCAGCGGCGAAAGCAGCCGATAATACATCTCCTTGGGATAACGTTTGCTGGTGGGGGCGTTTTCGAACAGAGCCGCCTCCACGGCAATGGGGTGGAGCTTCGCGCCGAAGCCGGCGCAGAAGGCTTCCAGCTCCGCAAGCTTTCGGCCGGGAATGGCACTGTGGAGCAGATACACCGCTGGATCCTTCTCCTGGGGATTGCTGGCAAAAAAGGAATCCAGCATGACCTTGCAGGGGAGCAGATAGTTTTCGTCCAGGGTAAGCAGTAAATTCATGGGAACCTCCTTGGTAGGGGAATATGGGCTTACTTCGTAAATCCAGTATATGTCGAAAATCCAAGCATATAAATCGCCATCGCAATCGCCAAGTCCCAATTCTCAAGGTCGCTTTCATTTGCGATCGCGGTCAATTCCTCCATGACGGTATCGTGCGGAACAAGTTCATTGCCGCCCGCTTCCACAACACGCTGAATTACCTCCGGCAATGTCATACACATCTGATAAAACGCGTCTTCTTGTCCCGTCACAAGCGCGTAAAACTGGTCAAGGCTTACTCTGCGGATAAGGCGGTGCCCCATTCTCTGACCGTCAACAGAAGTTTCCCATTTGATATTCTGGGACTTCTTCGCGATAGCTTCGACGAGGAAACAGGCGCAGTCATCATCCTTCAAAAGCTGATTCTGCATCTTGATAAAAGTTTTTCCTGACGCGGACGAGTTCATGGTATTATGTTTGTTCTTCATCTCAACATAGACGGTGTGAACAACCGAACCGTCCGGCAATGTAATTCCATCAGGATTCGTGT
>ERZ808242.193-NODE-193-length-46705-cov-12.948896_pt1 | contig 46705 bp, 45 predicted proteins | sample MGYA00521244_ERZ808242 | MGnify/ENA primary metagenome ERZ808242 (study PRJEB31516, sample SAMN03275573) | gut metagenome | biome: mammalia-associated habitat; material: feces | host: Papio cynocephalus | place: Kenya | collected 2012-07-27 ... | reverse complement strand
GCGAAGGTAGGCATCTTCTGCTCTCACCGCAAGATGGGGCTCCGGGGACGGTTACCCTTCAGCAATGCCTTGCCATTATCATCAAGCCACTCAGACCTTACCTGAGATGGCATACAACCGAAGATATCCGCCATTGGCACTGGAGCCGTTTCGATTCCAAGCACCTTCTGGCAGCAGACATACATAAAGGGAACAAACAGCAACTCCACCAGCCCCCAACACCATACCGTCACCCGACGCCAAGCGCTCAGATCCAAGCACCCCCAACCGTTAGTAGCCAACTTATTTCGACCTGCACATCCCAAAGATCAGAAATCAATCCGCCACAGAGACTTTGCAATATTTGCCATTTTGCGCTGGCGCGAATTTATAGCGGCACTGTTCCACTCAGGATATCCATCCGGTATCGAATGTGTAGTCACAAAATCAGACTTTCCATAAACATCCTTCTTCACCGCAAAGGACTTATTTTCAACGTCTTTATTAAATTTTTTCTCCAGCAGGCACATGTTACCGAGACGATATGTAAGCGAGTCAAACTCATAGTTGTCCTCGCCCCATTCTATACCAGGATTCCTCGGCAAAATGTGCTCAATCGTATCTGTCTCGCTCTCAAACGGCACATCCCTCAAGCCACCGCTGTATCGTTCTATACGTCCAAGTATATACTTGACTATCTTGTTGCTCTTGGAATTATCTACAAACGACTTGTTTTTAAACGAATTGGAGAATTCGTCATCTGCCACGTAAATCTCTCTCAGGCTCTCTTTGCGATATATTTTCTCTCGAGAAATCTCAATGGCCATCTTATTGTAGACCCGCTCTATGTCATTCGGATTCTTATCACAAATTACACTATAGCGAAAACTGAATACAAGTACATCTTGAAGAACCCGACCAAAAGACTCGATATCCAAATTATGGTAGGCTGCCATCAAAAGAGAAAAAGGCTGTCTCAAACCAAAGATGTTAAGCAATCTTATTTTGTCTGAAATCTTTTCCAGATTCTGCCACAGCTCATCATCCGGATTACGCAAGGCCATATAGATGTCACTATATTGCAACATATCCGCAACAAGCCTGAAAACCTCTGAATCTGTGCTTATATTGTCCCTGATGGCCTTGAACAACTCATTTGCTCTTACTGTCTTATTCTTGGAGTTCCAATAGTAACGTATAAAATCCGGAAGCCTCTCCGCTTGAATATTCTTGGTGAGACTGGACCACTTTTCCTCCAATACGTCAATCCGCTCAGGAGACTTCACATTGTCCACAAGAGAAAAAAGATAATTCTTAAGCAGATCCGCAGATGACAATTGAACACCCCTGGCATTCAAAGTCTCAAACACCCGGAAAGCATTCATCTCGTCGGAAACCCTTATGATCGTGAAATAGAGGTGATCCACGATATAGGAAATCAACTCCGCATACTCCCGCCCGGTATTGTACATTCCGGAAATTCTGGACTCATACCATTCGAAGCAACTCCTCATAAGTTTTTCCGTCCGGGAGGTGTTCCTCAACCTCAATTCCCCAAGACGGACTATGTTATCACGATAATACGAATCATTGTTCCTGTTAAGGACCAGATAGTTGTCATATTCAAGCGTTACAGGATCAATATCTCCGATATAAGTTTTGGTAAGCGTCTCCGCCCGCTTGTTGTTCTCCTCCGTCTCAACACCGCTTGACGCAAGTTGCCGTATCGCCTTTATGGCAGCGAGAATAATGAATGTTATAGTCGTAAAACGCTGCTGGCCATCAACAACGTAACAATCTTTGGAAGAAACAGACTGCAGGACAAGATAACCCATATAATGATCCGTATCTTCTTTAACCATGGCAAGTATGTCCTGCCACAAATCATCCCACTGATCCTTATCCCACGAATAATCACGCTGAAACTTGGGGATGATATACTTCCCGCCGCTTCTGATGAGAGACCCGAAATGGTTTGTCGAAGAATCCAATATGCCGAACATATACCGTATTCAATTATCGTTGTTATAACAAACAAAGATAGTCGTTTTCAGAATAATGCCAAAACCCAGCTTGCTAACCGTCTGACGCCCGATCAAATCCCAGCTAACGATCCCCTATAATTACAGGATGCTGCGGTCGAAGACCCAATTGCGCCAATTTCCGTTTGTATGAGGCCTGAGTGCTGATATGAATTCCTGACCCTGTTGCGGCCCAACAGAATTTTGGAGACAAGGCCGGCATCACATCAAGGAACGGTGCCCTGTTCTTAAGCCACCAGACAAGCCACTCCTTTTTCTTCACCATCTCGTCAATGTTTTTTGTACTCGCCGGATGGACTTCGACAAAACAGACCTTACCATCATAACCCAACGCATAATCCCAACGGCTGGAATCCGGATACCTGCTCCGCAATTCCCTATCCAAATTCACACTGCCATTCAATTTGCGATTATCCTTTATGACAACAGCCTTCTTGTCCGAAGGCTCAAACGCTTGAAGTCCTTCACAATAAGCACCCTCAATTTCTGAAGTGCGCGCCACTGCTGACTTAAACCCCTCAGCAACTATAGCATCCGCCTTAACCATCGCAATATTCACTCACTAGTTCCGAGGCTCTTGTAGCAAACGATGAAAGCCCGCCCCACTCACACACCTCTTTGTTTTCATCAAAAGCATCCAAAGAAGTGATATCAAAACTGGTGACCTTCTCATCATCATTCCTGACGAAAGCATAGGTCCGAATATCCTTCCCGAAAATGCCTGAAAGCATCCCTGGGCCTTCCGCCGAGCCGTCAAACAACTTCATCAACGCGGCCGCAGCCTCCTTTTTGCTTTTTGGGGATTTTTTTAAAATATTAAATGCCCATACAAACTCCAGCGGAACTGTGGAATGAGTGGACACTATAACTTTCTTTCCCATTTGCACTAGCTGCAAGATCTCAAGCAAAACTGACATTATGGCCTGTGGATGCAAACCCATTTCAGGCTCCTCAATAATGACACATTCATATTGATCTTTATTCATCACCTGTACAGGAGATCCTGACACACAATAGAAAGCCATCAATAGAGGCAAGAACTCTTTTTGCCCGGCACTCCAGGTCATGAACGGAATGTTCATGCCGCCAGTCTTCAGACGCATCTTTCTCTGCCCGTTATCATCTTCCATGACAACTTTCCCACCATGGAAAATCGAACCGTCAAAAGATTTCTTCTGTAAGTTTTTCAGCCTGTTGTTGACAGGAAACAAAACCGTATTGCCTCCTAGCCCCACAGACATGAAGACACGAAGAGTTTCACTAAATTGACGCAAAGTATATGGGGCGGTCGGGTCAAATTCAGAGAACGCCTTTGGCCTACCGTCTGATATGCTGAAGATCCTTTGCGCAGGCACGTAAAACACCTTCTCTTCCCCCGCTTCATTTTTACTCATCAGCGAAGTAACCGATGAAAAAGCTTTTCCATCAAATGCAACTTTTGTATCTGAAGTCCAGACAGCGGCCATACCGCTCCCGAAATATGCATCCAGCAGATTATTCCTGTTAATGATATAATTGTATTTCTTCAGATTCGCTACAATCGCCGCTCTATCCTCCACCAGCTTAGCAAGTTCCAGAAAAAGACTCTTCCCGGAAGCCTGCGCCCCCACAAGAAAGGTGAGATCGCCAAAAGTGACATCCGCCGTCCTTATAGGCCCGAAATTCTCGACTTTAAGAGTTTCCATCAATGTGCATTTAACTACAAACAAAAGTAGAAATATTCACGTTCAACTCCAAAAAAATCTGCCCAACAAGTTCACACCTCCTCCTACCCGCAAACCCAAACCTCCCCGGATGAAGACGCCGGGATAGGGAAAGCAGCGCAGGTTATAGAATAAAAGCCGCAGGACCCTCTAACCTTGACCGAAAAAACACCTCTGACACCATTTCCGGCGCAAGGTTATAGTGTTTTAAGATGGATTCCCTCTAACCTTAACAACACCACCAGCCCAACACCAAGTGCTCAGATCCAAGCACTCAGCCACGAGCCCCCTCACACCTCCTCCCCGGCGAGGCGCACCCGGAAGCCGAGCACAGTCGCGAAATTATCGCCGGTTTACCTGCCAGACTTTCCACTCCGGCGGTATGGAAAGTACATAACCACTTGACGATAAAGTGACGTTGTCCGGCAAAAGGGACTGACGAAATCTTGATTCATATCTGCTCAACAGAATCGGTTTGTTATGACATAGAGAGGCGAGATTTGACGAATAGTGTGCCGGAGGAAAATACACAAAGGTCATAATCCCCGCTTCTTGAGCCAACTCTATTGACGGGACCATATCGCTGTCAGCGGATACGATGATGGCAATGTCACAATTCTTCTTGTAGGCATCTGCAACCACTTGAGTGGCGATCCTTACATCGGTCTCCTTCTCCTCGTAAGTATTGATGATGTATCCGCAATTATGACAAGTGATTGTCTTGTTGAGGTACTTCCCGAGAACAAGTTCAAATTTGGGATTGACTTTATTTGCTTGGAAGAAAGCATTTTGTCTTCTGCTCTTATCAATGTCATTTGGCTTTGCAGAGAAATATTTCACTTTGACAAGTTCCTGACCGTCGCGCATGAAACTCTCAAAGAACTTCACTATATCCAACCAATAGTAGCGCCGCCACGAATTATGTTTCAACCCATAGTAAAAATTGAAACCATCAACATAGACTATCACTCTTCTCTTCTTCTCCATACTCACAAAAAAATAAGCCCACCTAAAAAGATGGGCAAGCCTTAGCATTTTCCATCTAAGGGGGATAACTTGCACAAATATACAAATTATCTACGAAACGCAAAATAATTCTCAACTTTCTTTTTTTCAAGAATCGCCACTCGCCCCTCACCCGCAAACCAAAACCGCCCCAGATGCCGAGGCAGGAAAAAGCAGCGCATGAAAAAGGCTGCGCAGGTTATAGAATGAAAGCCGCAGGACCCTCTAACCTGGACCGGAAAAACACCTCTGACACCATTTTCGGCGCAAGGTTATAGTGTTTTAAGATGATTTGTCTCTAACATGCACAGGGCCATAGCTGGTACCATACCAGCTCCAAGCACCAAGACAGCACACATCATACATCCTCCTTGTGTCCCCATTAATTACCAATACTTGCCTTCCAAGCCCTATGTCTTTGACAAGAACTCAATGACCTCATCAATCTTCTTTTGATCGCAACCTTCCTTGGTCATGACAATGTCAAAATCAGAATATGAGAACATCTTTATAAGCCCTTTATTCATCTGTCTAAGATTGTACATGATATCCCGTTTGGAAGTCTCGTCATATGTAAAAATCCTGATATACTTACGCTTAACGAACTTTCCTTCGGAAACATGCCTAAAAAAGTCATTGAAATATGGGTAATCAATCTCAGAAAGAGACAGTCCGAAAATCACAACAACGTCACTTGTCTCTAGTGCATCCTGAAGACAAGAAGACCGGTATTCCGGATTGTTCGTCTTGTACAAAAACGATAAATCCCGTGACAAAGAGAATGAATCACCAACTCCAAAAACAATGTCGCCCTCAAGCGATCCATGCACATAATTTTCTCGCCCAAAGCCATGAACATCAAGAGATTCGCAAATCCTAGAAAAGTCGGTATAATTAAAAGTATATACCTCTGGCGGCATAATTGTAAAGCCTGACAAAGCTTTTATTATTTTACATGCTGAAGATTCTTTGTCTGAAGCAGAGACATCTATTGACTTCAGATACTGTTGCAATGCTTGCTTTAAGGACCGATAATCGTCTCTGATTGAATCAATTCCCACGGAAGACGGAATGGAACTCTGACACGCAAACTCAGCAAGGATGTTTTCCAGATCAAACCACTTGTCAATGTTAGTTGCCCGGAAAATATACTCTCCCAACATGCCATTATGTCCGCCTTTTACAAAAGGGAATCGCCCCTCTCCATCGCAAAGCTCATTGTTGACAAAATCTTTGTATGATGCTTTTAGCCCAAGATCCAAATCGAACCCATTGCCAATAACCAACAATGCATTATGCTCATCAAAATTCACGAGCTCCATAACTCAAAATCTCAACATCGTCCCGCCCCAACTTAAGCCGACCCCAAACCCTGACACCATCACATTCATCCCTTTAACGATGGTTCCATTGTCAAGACATTGTCTAAGACCTATCAATACAGTAGAGGAAACCGTATTCCCGGTCTCTTCCAGATTTATATAGAATTTTTCTTTCGGCAAAGCGCAAACCTTACGTATAGTATTCAACATAAACTTGTTAGCCTGATGAAAGACATAATAATCCACATCCGTGGATGACATCCCATTCTTGGATAAGATACAACTCACCATGGCTGGGACGGCATCAAGAGTAAAGTTGAATATGGCCGAGCCGTTCATATAAAGATAATCATCAAAACGCTTGTGGCCATCTTCATCCTCAACAACCAAACCTGTTTCCCGCTTGCACCGTGCCCCACCTGTCTTCAACATGAGCATATCAGCCCCTGAGCCATCAGTACCCAATACAAACTCTCCTATCTCCGCAAAACCATCCGTAGAAATCAAACATGCAGCAGCTCCGTCACCAAAAATAGACCGATTGCTTTTATCTGACGGATGAAGGTATTTCTGATATGTTTCTGCCGTAAGTAGAAGTATATTCTTCGCAATACCACCGGCAATCAAGCCCTTTGCAACCGCCATACCATAAACACAGCCGGAACATCCGAGATTATAATCAAATGCTCCGGCCGATGTAGGGATGCCAAGACGATGCTGCAATATACAAGATGTGGATGGCAAAAAATAATCCGGACTCTGAGTGCAAAGCAGGACAAAATCAACAGACTGAGGGGAGATGCCATGCTCAGAGAAAAGCTTCCGTGCAGCTTTCTCTGCCATATCACCAGCCGTCTCATTTTGAGCAGCGACATGACGGGCATGAACTCCAACCTTGGATGCAACCTTTTCGACACTCCATTCCGGAAATTCTTTCACCAGCTCCTCATTAGTCACCACCCTATCCGGAAGATAGTAGCTTATCGCCTTAATAAACGCCATACTTATTTAAATGTCAAGATTGTGCCAGCCCATGACAGCCCTACCCCAAATCCGGCAATGAGCACCTTGTCTCCAGCTTTGAACTTATTCTGATCAAGGCAATCCTCCAAGGCCAACGGTATCGTGGTCGATGTAGTGTTGCCGGTAGTCTCCAAATTCACATAAAACCTGTCTTTATCTATGCCGCAAACCTTTCTGATTGTATTGAGCATGAATTTATTTGCCTGATGGAAGACGAAATAATCAATATCCTCCGATTGCAAACCATTAACAGACAAAGTGTCTTTTACTAGCAGCGGGACACGTTCAACCGTAAAATTGAATACAGCAGAACCATTCATATAGAAATAATCATCCCGTCTCATATTTCCTTCACTATCTACCCCCCCCTGTCCAGTACGAGCCCAATGACGTCCAGCACCATTTTTAACCATCAAACAGGCCGCTCCACTGCCGTCACTGCCTTTTTCAAACCTTCCGATTTCGGCCATTCCATCTGAAGACACCAATGTCGCACTCGCAGCCTCACCGAACAGCACACGGTTGGGATCTTCAGGGTGAATGAATCGTGTAATCGTATCACCCGTCAGGAGAAGAACATTCTTAGCCAGACCGCTCTTGACAAAGCTGTCTGCAACTGCCAAGCCATACACATAGCCAGAACACCCCAGATCAAAATCAAAGGCACCAACGGATGTCGGCAGGCCTAACTTATTCTGAATTATGCAAGCTGTCGGAGGCAGGAAATGATCCGGCGTCTGAGTTGCAAAAATCACAAAATCAATGTCGGAAGGACGGATGTCATACTCATGGAACAACTTCTTTGCAGCTTCTGCGGCCATATCGCCAGCCGTTGTATCACTCCCGGCTATATGACGGGACGAACACCCTATACCCTTGGCCGTCTTTGCTACATCACAATCCAAGAGCTGTGCCTGGAGTTCTTCATTGGTCACCACCTTCGGAGGAACATAACATGAGATCGCTTTAATATAAGCCATACTTCTACTACCTTTTATACCAGAACACCTTCACCGCCACCGCTGATATCGATCGCTCCACCCGTCATCCAGGAAGATGCGCCGCTCAACAGATATACCGCAAGATTCGCCACATCTTCAACTTGTCCAAACCTTTTAAGCGGATACCTCTGTTCTGCCGCTTTCAAATCTTCTTCATTGAGAACATTCGTGATCAGATCAGTCCAGACCATCCCTGGACAAATACAGTTCACTCGAATCTGACGAGGAGCCAGTTCCAATGCAAGGCACTTGGCATAAGACACCACGGCACCTTTAGAGGCACTATAAACAGCATTCCCCATTGAAGGTGATTCGTATGCTCTTGAAGCAATGAACACTATGGATGCCGCCTTGTTGATCTTCTTTTTTGCGAGCAATTCAGCCTGCAGTAAAATCGGAGACTCCAAATTGGTCTTTATGACATAATTGAAATCAGCCTCTGTTATTGATTTGCATGGGACACGATTAGCGACTCCTGCACACATCACCACACCATCAAGTTTCGGCAACTCTTCCACCATAGTGCTGACGGCATCCCTATCTCCCAAATCCACAGGGAATATTGCATGTCCGCTTCCGGAAAGCTGAGACAAGACATCTTCCAGCCGTGCACTATTCCGGCCATTGAGGATAACAGTAGCCCCCATATTGGCACAGGCAAGGGCTATACCCTTGCCTATACCAGAAGAAGCGCCTGTGACAAAAATCTGTTTTCCAGAGAGGGAAAACGGGTTGAATGTCTCGGCCATGGAATCTTATTACTTATTCTTAATCAAGTTGAACACGTCCTCTACGGTCGTGCATGCTTTCAACTCCGCTCCTGTGATGGCCTTGCCATACTGGGTCTTTGCGAGAGCAATACATCCCATACCGGTAAGAGACGACCACTCATCAAGATTATGAAATTTGGTATTTGCCTGAATCTCGGATGCATCCGTATCGTCAAACAAGTCGGCAAAATTTGCCACGAAATCATTTAGTTCCATATTGTTTCAAAAATTATAAAAATTACATCTCCATCTTCTGGGCAGGGACGCCGACATACAGATATCCATCCTTGGCATTTCTCATCAAAATGCTTCCTGCACCGATTTTTACATTATTCCCGATCTTCAAATACTGAAGTACGACACTTTTGACTCCCATAAAATTACATTCTCCAAAGACAACACCTCCAGATATATTGCAAGACGGCATGATAACATTATAGTTTCCGATTCTCGCATCATGCCCTACTGGAATAAAACCGTTCAGAATATTGAAATCACCTATCTCGACATTACAACTGATAAGACATCCGGAACAGATAATATTACCTTTACCTAACTTCACATTATTCTCATCAAGCCATATAACATTGGGGGCTACTACATTTGGGAACTCAACCAAAGGATTGACTATTTTCTCCGCCACCTTTTTCACTACCTGCGGAGTCCCTATCGCAATCGCTATATCTATCGGTGCCGACCACTCATTGAGTTCTTTGATCCCTCCAAGGATCTCTCCATATTCATTGGCAGTGCCCTTAAGAGTGTCATTATCATCAAAGAAACCAATAAGATTCCATCGAGGCTCCGGAAGACTCTCATTGATAATTCTTATCAAGCAGGCAACCTCTCTCCCGAAGCCACCCGCGCCATAAACAGCTATATCTTTCATTATCCTCTAGTTGTTTCCATTAAAAGCATCCATTGTGGCCGATTCGCCAGTAGTAGTATTTATATCCTCCCGGCAAAGCACCTTCTTGATCGTCAGGAAAAAGATCTTCAAGTCCAGACTCAGCCCGATATGGTCAACATAATAGACATCATACTCGAACTTCTTCGTCCACGGGATGTTGTTGCGCCCGTTGACCTGAGCCCAGCCGCTCATCCCCGGGGTCACCTCATGGCGGCGATGCTGCTCCGGCGAATACAAGGTCAGGTACTGCACGAGCAACGGCCTCGGCCCGATGAAAGCCATATCCCCCTTTAGGATATTGATCAACTGTGGCAGCTCGTCAATGGAAGTGGAACGGATAAACCGGCCCACCCCCGTCAGCCGCTCCGCATCAGGAAGAAGATTTCCACTCGCGTCACGCTCATCAGTCATAGTCTTGAACTTCAACGCCTTGAATATCTTCTCACCCTTACCGGGCCGAGGCTGAGTAAAGAACACGCCAGCCCCCTTGTTGGCAAACGCCAACAGCACCATCGTGCACAAAAACAGCGGTGACAGCACCACCAGCGCCACCAGCGCCAGCACAAAATCCACCGGCCTCTTCACGAGGGAAATGTATAACTTTTGGGAACGCGACAACATACTAATTACAACACTTTCTTATCTCATCCACATAAGCACTCACCACTATCCTCCTGTCAAACTCTTTCTCCATCTTCTTTCTGGCCGCAAGCCCCATTCCTTTACGCTCATCATAAGGCAAAGAAATGAATTTTTCCATCTTAGATGCCAAATCCTCCGGATCTTGTTGGCGAACAAGGAAGCCTGTCACTCCATCATCCACAACCTCGCCACAACCAGGACGGTTTGTCGTGATAACGGGCCTGCCTGTAGCACATGCTTCAAGCAGGACATTGCTCATCCCCTCGGGGTAAAATGACGGGAGTACGATGCAACTGGCCATCTCGTTAAATGGCCGGACATCACTCTGTTGACCATGATATATGACAATACCCTCTTCCGTCATATTTCTGAGACGGTCCATATAATCCCCCTCGCACCCTCCGATTATATGAAATTCGGCATTCGGACACCTCTTCCTGATCATTTCAGCTGCGGCCAAATACTCTTCAATACCCTTTTCCTTTCTTATCCTGCTACTGAAAAGAAAACGGTTCGGATCTTTCTGGGAAGGATAAGGTTTAAGGGCATGGTATTCCAAATTTACCCCCGAGCCTGGCAACAGCCGACTACACCCACGAACCATCCCATGCTCAAGACAGAATTGACGATTAGCCTCGTTCTGGAAAAACACTAAACGTGTCCTACGCATACATACCTTATAAAGCAGTATGGTAAACTTCTGCAGCATTCCGGGATATTCCACCGCAGCGCCCAAACCGGTAATGTTAGCCAACTGTGGCACCCCACATACAGCCGCAGCCAACCCACCATAAAGATTAGGCTTGATCGTGTAAGACAACACAACATCAGGCTTCACCCGTCTAATCAATCCCTTATAGGTACGCATCAATTTGAGATCGGCCAACGGATTCATTCCCTGACGCTCAAATTCGGTATCAATGATTTCGCAACCGATATCCCGAAACCATTGAGCTTTCTCAACATCATCCCCGACGGGACATGATATCACCACATCCCACCCCAGGTCTCGAAACTCCTTGAACACCTCTTTGCGGAAACTGAAAAGACCCGAAAAACTGTTTGACAAGACTAAGATCTTCATTTCTCATTTATTCGGCATAAACGAAGAACAATCCATAAGTTTCCCTAAAGTAAAATCAAATTCATCAGGAAGGAACTGAACATATCCAGTCCATGGATAGAACGTCAATTCGCCAAAGTATATCTGACCATCTACATTATACAGATCTACTCGCACAAACGGGAAGTCTAATGAGAGTTTACGCGCAATCTCAAGCATTTTTTCAAAATTTTTTGGCCTAGGATATGGAGTTTCAAACTGCTCATGGTCGGTAGTAACATTTATGCGTTTCCAACTCGTATCATAAAAATTCCGCTTATGATTCGAATAGCGATCCTTATCCACAATAATGTATTTGGGCTCACCTTGAAAACATAGAATCTTAAAGTCCTCTATACCTGCAGTTGGATTATTTTTATTTACTAGCAACTCTTCAATTAAGATATATGCTTCTTTTATTCCAGTGTAAGCCCACTCGCGCCCTGGAGGCACCCTTATTGGCTTAAAATCAGAAATCCATTTATCATATTTAGCAAAGATACTTTTTAGATCAACAGCATCTTTATCCATAATCAGATCCACATTAAGTCCGCCCCCCCCATTATTCGTCTTTATTACAAACGATTTCGGCAACTTCTCAATATCAATCTCTTTTGAACTTTTAAAAGCGCCGTATAATTTTACCAAGTTATTTTCAAGTCCCTTGACTTTGATATACGAGCGAACTCTATATTTATCTACGCACTGTGATAATATTGGATTGCGATAGTACATTTTATAGAGTTGTAATTTCTCTGTCCATCTCCGAGGATTATCAAAACCACATCGTCTTCCAAGTTTAATCCAATACTGCAACGCAAGCATTATCCTATCGGGAAGGAAAGCCACCATATTAAGCATTGCGTATCGTAGTTCCGCGCTACGAATGATTTTTTGATACCAATAAATACCTTTTGACATATTATCTGATATGACTGTCAATATAATCTACCCATTTATTAGAAATAGAATCTACATTCAGAAAACCATACACACCCATCGCATTCCGGCCTAATTTCCGAGCAAACTCTTCATCATCAGCAATCTTACACATTCCACGATAAAGAGCTTCACTATCATTGATGTCAATAAGAATGCCGCTCTCTTGGTTTTTTATTAAATCTACAGCCCCTGATACTCTTGTCGAAATAATAGGCAAACCCAAGCACATAGCTTCAATCATAGAATTTGACATACCTTCGAACAGAGAAGTCATCACAAACATCTTTGCGTATTTTATCCTATTCCATAAATCCTTTACGGTGCCGGGGAAATCTATTGCATCAGCCACATTATTTGCTTCTGCGCATCGAATCAAATTTTCTTTTTCTGGACCAGTTCCAAAAATCGTTAGTTTATAATCGGGATGCTCCTTTTTGAATCGTGCAAAACAACATATAAGCAGATCTTGACGTTTTTGCGGAACAAGCCTGGCCGCTGTAACAATTAAATTTTGTTTATTAATAGATAAGGCGGCCCCCAAGTATTCCTTTGACATTTCAATCGGATTATAGATTATGTCCGTCTTTTTTAATAAATCTCCTACAAAGTAGTCTTTACTCATCTGAGTTTGCGTGAGAATGCCATCCGCTCTTTCATATAAAAGATTTCTTATAAACTCTAGAGGTTTTCCCCACCTAAAAGATTTAGGATCAACACGCTCACAGGCAACAACTTTATGTTTTGTCCACAGCAATGAAGACAATGCGAGCATATTGAATGGAGCAGAAAACGAAAGGATTAGATTAGGTTTTTGTTTGTTAATGTACTTACGAAACCAAAACATATTTATTACTATGTTTTTCGACCCCGTTTCTTCTTCTATGCTGATTACCTTCACACGTTCATCTATTACATAAAAGATTGGAGCATTATATAACATAAGATAATCAACTGAATCATAATGATCCGCAAGTCTATTCGAAAGAACAGAGAGAACTCTTTCAGCTCCACCTCCTTGTAGGGAGGCACAAAAAAAAATTACTTTTGACATGTTATTCCATCTATACAACACCCATGGTTTAATCCGAAAGTTGCTTTACCCCCCCCTTTCCCATCGACAAAATTATGCCGTCCATAAGGAGAAACACTTCTGTCTGTATTTAGGACATTAAAGAAAAGCAAAATATTTGTTGGATTAAAAATATCCGCACGTTGATACCAAGACAACCAAAACGCTATAAAGAAAAGAACACTGCGTTTACTTATTCCATTATATTTAAAAAAAGCAAAAAAGGATGAAAGAAACAACAAGACGCACCCGATTACACCATAATCAAACAGTTCCCTTTTTGCTCCAACCACCCCCCTTCCTATATCAATAGAATTTGTTGCACCCGCTCCATTACCAAAGAAAAAAGGGATTCCATGCTCTTTTACAAATAAGTATAACTGATGATCAAAATAGACATTTGACCTATCATCGAGATTCTCCGATTGCAATCTTAATACAATCTTACTCTCAAACTGTTCTCCAAAAAAAAAGATTCCACATATTATGATAATTGAAATTATCAATATCATTTTCTTCTTTTTAAGCTCGATATTACTTATAAAAAATAAGGCAAATAATGCGAAGAATGCCATGCTCAATGAAAGAAAACCAGCTATCAGCACAATATAAAACTGCCTACTATATCTTGCATTATTGCCTATGACAAACAGGAGAAAGCCGCATAAGGTGCCAACATTGCCGGGTTCCTCCATTATAGACTGAAACCTGACCATTACATCATCTTTGATTATATTAAATATGTAATGGTTAAAATATGTCGCTCGATCAAAAACTGCTTCTTCTACACGAACTACATGACCTAACAATAATCCTATGCCAAACAATTCAACCAAAACAAACTCAACAATGCTGAGCAATAACAACAAACATGTACAATCAAGAAAGAATTCAAACGCCATTTTTTGATCGTTGCGACTTGTTCTAAGCAAAATAGAGCTATATAGTAGTAGTCCAAAAAGAATTCCTTTATTTGGCAATGAGTCATGAAATACCAGCGAAAAAGAATAAACGAAAATCGGAGGAATCAAATAACACTTAATAATATCACCATGTTTATCACAACTACGTCCAGAGAATAAGTATAGTAAAATCAAAATAGCATACAGAATAGTAGCCAACCCTCTGAATGAATAGAATGTAAAGACTGCTATATTCAAGAGGAATGGAAGCAATCCCAAATACTTTACGAGAATCTGTCTTCTGTTAATTACCATTTTTCAACTTCAATAAAAGACGCCCAATCAATTCGACTTCGTCCTTATTAAGAAAAAAACTCACGACAATTAGCGACCAAAATAATACCCCCATCAAACCTATGACTATATGACATTTAATATTATATACGAAAAGCAGCGGCAGAATTATCGCACCTAACACTGAAAAACATGGAGCAACACAAGACTTAAAAAAAGAAGAACTATTAATTCTAAATTCCACCCAAATATTATAAGTTAAGGACAGTAATATAACTATTTCCGCCCCAATAAGCACTGCGTAAACAACCCAAGCCTTAGCCCCAGCATATAGGAGGAAATAGCAGAGAATCAGCATAAATATATCAATGCTCGACTCAATGATCACCATTCTTTTTATCTTCCCGACACCCATATAAAACAGCCCCAATGGGCCATGAAGCGAACGAATCCATACCCCAATAACTACAAGTTGAGTAAAAATGACACTGTTCTCAGGAACCTCTCCCAACCATAGCGTCAGAAGCTGTTGGCAAAAACAAACGATAGGGGCACAAGTGATGCTCATTATGAAAAAATTGACACGGGCAATCTTCGATGTTGTTTTCAGCAATTCTTCTTTACCTATTAAAGCAGCATTCTGCAATAAATATGGTTTTGATGCGAGCAAAGTATTATTGGAAACCTGATTGACAGCAGAACGAACCTGATATGCTATATTTCTCGCCGCATTGTTCACTACTCCTCCAAACATATTTATTAGAAGATTCAACCCCTCATGTGTCAGAGTATAAACTAAATTTCCACCGAAGCTCCACCCGGAGAAAGAAAAAACTTCTTTCATTCTTGATTTATCAAAAGCCAACTCGTACCGGCACTCACGGAAACGATGACAATATATTACATAAAAAACGAGGTTCAATAATGGCACCAATGCCAATAGAGCAGCATATAATACAAGTTTATCGCAAGGGAGAAAAGGTAGGCCCAAAACAATCATAAGCTTCAAGATACCATCCGCCATTGAGACCCAAGCATATATATTCATCTTCTCATTTGCTATTATCAAGGCATCGTATGGAATAATTAATATTGACAAAAAAGAAGATAATACTGAAAAATGAAAAACACGGTAAGCTGCCTCAATCCTGCCTGCATCAATAACCAATTTTTTATCCAATAGCCAAAGGCCTCCAACCTCAACTAGAATGACAAAAGTAAAGGCGATGATCACATGAAGGACTACTGCTATATTGAAAATCTGTTTTTCTCCATCGACATTATCTTTTCCTTTCTCGTAGTTCAAATACCGCTGTATCGCTTCAGAGAAAACGGACCGTAATGAATAAAATGTTGCAGTTATACTTCCGACAACCGAATATACGCCAAAATCAGTTACGCCTAATGTCCTCAACAATACTCTGCTAGCATACAAATTGATGATCATCAGGAAGATCATCCTTATATACAAGAATACTGTGTTTTTAGACAGCCTTTTAACTGTATCAGACATATTACTCTATTTTTCTTTTTTCGCCCTTTTTCTCCTGTCTTGCCATTTTACTGCAGCGGAGACAAAAGGCTGACGGAAGCGATTCAGTGTCAACTTAAAATAGTTGCTACGTCGCTTATCTTTCACAGAATATTGGTACTCGACACTTTTTTCTGGTATATTGGGATATTCGGCATTTTCAAATATATATGCCAACTTATACACATATTTATCAATGCTGTTATCTTTAAAGAATTCCAACCTTCTGGCCTGTCTGGAAAGTATGGCATCCATCTGGTCAAAAAAACCTTCCTTTGTTGAAAACTTGTTATCTATATCTGGTATGCTTTTGTGGTACCCATCATCTGCGACACAAAGCCTAACGCCCATGGCATAAGCATCGTATGTCCCCATTGCCCCACCATCCATGCCCATATAAACATAATAATCAACATTTGACAATAACAACTGCTGATAGAAATACTCAAAAGGCAATTTCCTTGATATATTAATCCATTGGAATGAGCACTTGTCTTTTTCCAGACGACTCACAAAATCACCCCATCCGCTACCGATAAATACAAAATTTGCCAACTTGGCTAATTCATGTGTAGAACAGTATTCTTGCAGCCAATGATCATTTTTTCTATGGTCAGGATAACAAGCACTAAAAATGCCGATTGACATAGGACGGACAAATGCATTACGAACCGGCAAATTCAGTCCAAATACCTTCCCCTTTTCAAATCCCAGTTCAATAAGAAATTGCGCGTCCTCCGGAGACATAGTTATGAAGATGTCAAACTGATCTTTCATTTTGATCAGATCGGATTCCTTCGTTGAATCATCTGTATGCGTCACAAAAACCGCATTCACTTTTGCTTCCGGATACGGCTGAGCAAAGCGCCACCACATGTGCAGGCTTATATCTTCCCCTTCATAATCGTCAAACGGACCTTTTCGACAGTTATAACCAAGTCTAGAAAGGCCATTGTATATATCATCACCCAATATTTTCAGAATCCAATTTGCCCCTGCCTCATGTATATAGACTGACCTGAATTTACGCATAATGATATTCCTTAATCACAGAGCAAATGAACTGGATTTGTTCTTCAGACAAACCACTTGATGATGGCAAATAAAAACCATTCTCAGTTAACCAATCACAAACAGGATACTCTCCTGACGCATCACAGCCATAATCAAGCAAGGCCTTTTGCTTATGCATACCTGTAAACAGCAGGCGTGTATCTATCTCTCTCTCTTTGAGTCTTGCGATGAGTTCATCTTTTGTATGTCCATATTGTCCAGCGTCGATAACCACAGTGTTCATCCAGCAAACATCAACGCAATTCTGCGAAGGCTCGGACTGGAAGATAATTCCAGGTACACCGCTCAGATACTTTCTATACAGCTGATGGTTACGGATGCGCATTTCTCTATAGATGTCTGCCTTTTCAACTTGGGCAAGTCCGATGGCTGCTACAACATTACTCATCCGATAATTGTACCCAATATCGTTATGTTGGTAGTTACGTGGGCCATCCAGAGGGAAACATACATTTTTAAAATAGCGAGCACGATCGTAAAGAGATTTGCTATTTGTTACAACCATGCCTCCTTCTCCTGTAGTTATATTTTTATTTGCAAAGAAACTGAATGCTGCTATATCGGAAAACGAGCCAGACTTCTTCCCGTGATATTCAGCCCCATGGGCCTCTGCAGCATCCTCGACAATAAAAAGATTGTACTTCTTTGCAATCTTTTCGATCGTATCCATATCACACATTTTTCCAAAAATGTGGACAGGCATAATAGCTTTAGTGCGAGTGGTTACCTTTTCTTCAATCTTACCCACATCAATGTTCCATGAATCTTTATCAGCATCCACAAAAACAGGTTTAGCACCAGTATAGCAAACAGCAAATGCAGATGCAATCATAGTGAAAGATGGAATAATCACCTCATCTCCTTTGCCAATACCTAGAGCAAGAAGAGCAAGGTGCAACGCAATTGTACCATTACAAACAGCGACACCATATTGACATCCACAGTAAGACGCAAATTGTCTCTCAAATTCACTAACGTACTTACCCGATGAGGAAATCCATCCTGTGGATACCGCCTCAGTGACATATTTAAGTTCATTACCAGCGAGCAATGGCTCGCAAACAGGAATAAATGGCATAATCAATCAAATGGATTAATATAATCTGAATAATTCTCTTTTGTTATTTCCTTAAGGATTTTTGCAGGCGTCCCGCCACATATACAATTATCCGGGATATCCTTTATTACAACTGTATTGGGTGCTATAATAACATTGCTCCCGACCGTGACCTTGCCAACTATTTTTACCCCCCCCAATCCAAACATTATCACCAATTTGCGGCACGCCTTGTGGAGTGGATCCGATAATCAGGCCTGGATATATCTTGCAATAATTCCCGATAGTGGCTTCACCATTTATTACAACACTGCCATAATGACATAATTTCAGACCTATTCCGCAAGTCCCACATGGAATTTGGAATCCCAATTTATAGGATAGGCGTGTCTTGAAGAAATAATGCCAATAATAACTCACCTTGCTAAATTTTTTACCCGAATAATATTCCATCATCCGTAGATGGAACAAATAATCTGATATCTTTCTCGCAGGACGTGCAAACAGATAGCCAACAAGCGGAGATTTCAGCTGGGTGAGATAAAAACCCCTTTCGATTGCAATACAATCCTTTACTGATTGTTTGGAATCAAACTGTTTTCTTGACTTCATTTCATTATTACCCTCTCATCTTCAACAGGCTCAAAGCGCACCTTGTCCATCACACCGGCATAAGGGCCCTGTTTAATCTCTACCATTTCAGCCGGCTGAATCATTTTAAAGCCATGACCTCCAGCAGCGAGCAGAATAATGTCACCTTTATATATCATCCGAGACTCAAGATATTCTTTTCCCTGAGTATAGAAATCCACTCGAACCACACCACTTCTGACAATGAGGGTCTCTTGGGTAAAGAAAATCACACGTTCAACTTTATTATGAACATGAGGGGCTATGACGTAGCCTTTTTCTCTATTCATATACCCCAACTGATGTGGAAAATCATCAGGGGTGATAAACGTGATTCCTTCAGCATGATAATTATCTCTGATTATCAAAGCTAAAAGAGTCTCCCCATGATAAATCCGTTCAATATTATCCATGTCTAATGATTTTTCACATATTCGATATCATGCTTAACCATGATATCTACCAATCTCTCAAAAGTTGTTTTTCTTGGATTCCAGCCAAGTAACGTCTTTGCTTTTGTCGGGTCTCCAAGAAGTTGATCCACCTCACATGGCCTGAAAAACTTTGGGCTGACGGCAACAAGCGTCTTACCTATCAAGCAGGAAGGACCTCCAACACATACACCTTTCTCATCTACCCCCTCTCCTTTAAAGGCTATTTCAATTCCAGCGGCCTTAAACGCCTCATAAGCAAACTCTCTTACGGTATGATACTCTCCTGTAGCTATAACAAAATCTTCCGGCGTAGGATATTGAAGTATCAACCACATACACTCCACATAATCCTTGGCATACCCCCAATCTCTAAGAGAGTTCAGATTTCCAAGATAAATGCAATCCTTCTGTCCTGCAAGAATCCTGGCAACACCAAGTGTAATCTTCCTGGTCACAAAATTCTCACCTCGCCGTTCTGACTCGTGATTAAAGAGGATTCCATTTACAGCATACATACCGTATGACTCCCTATAGTTTTTTGTAATCCAATATCCATATTGTTTAGCTACGCCATAAGGAGAACGAGGATAAAAAGGTGTAGTTTCCCTCTGTGGGATCTCCTGCACCTTGCCGAACAACTCAGAAGTAGAGGCTTGGTATATTCTGCACTTTTTTTCCATGCCCAATATACGTACAGCCTCCAAGAGGCGCAGTGTACCGATTGCATCAGTATCTGCAGTATATTCTGGGACGTCGAAAGACACTTGTACATGTGATTGAGCAGCAAGGTTGTATATCTCATCTGGCTTGACAATCATCAAAATCCTCTCAAGAGACGAAGAGTCGGTCATATCTCCATAATGCAATGTCAAGCCCCCATCTTCCAAAGCATTTTTCAAGTGTTTCTTCAAATAAATCGGTTCGATACGCTCCCTATTAAAAGTCGAGGCCCGGCGAACAATTCCGTGCACCTCATATCCTTTCTCAAGTAGGAACTCTGCAAGATAAGATCCATCTTGCCCTGTTATGCCCGTAATTAGAGCAACCTTTTTGTTGTCCATAGACTAGTTATTTGATTATCATTAATTTCTTACCATTCTAGCTCAACCCCTCGGTTCTTCTCCAACAATCACCTCTATCAAGTTCAGATCTGACGCTACAGCACGAATTCCATGGCGGTGCCCCTCCGGGACATTGAGCACATCACCCCTACGCACATCTCTGCACTCCCCGTCAAGCACAAATTCCCCCTCTCCATCGACTATAGTCCAGACAACACTCCGATTGTGATGCGGCGGGCAGCTTATACTCTTGCCAGCCTTGACTGTCAGAATTCTTGTCAAGGATTCCGTGCCGTCAGGATAAGTATGAATGTCAAGGATCCGATATGTCCCCCAGTTTCTTTCCTCATACATCGGGCGCGAAGCAAGTTTGCCGACATAATCCTTGATATGCTCGCTCCTGTCCTTGGAGCACACGAGGATGCCGTCAGGGCTCGCTGCCACCACAACATCTTTCAAGCCATCACACACAAGGGGCAACCCGAGCTCATTAACAACATTGGCATTCTCATTGTGGTCACCCATCAGCACATTTCCGAGGTGGTCATCACTTAACTCTTCCGCCAAGGCATTCCATGTCCCCAGATCCTTCCACTTGCCGCTGAACGGCACAACAGCCACGTTCGCAGCCTTTTCCACCACTTCGTAGTCAAAACTGATCTTCGGAAATTCTCCGTACCTGCTCCGCAGCTCCTCGAAGCTCGTGGCAGACACATATTTCTCGACAAGGCGGCGGATATACCCGAGACAGAAAGCAAACACGCCTCCATTCCACATTGCACCCTGCTCCAGCAGTTCAACAGCCCTGTCATGATCCGGTTTTTCCGTGAATCTGGCTACACGCATGACTTCACCAGACCCTTCAGGAACGATATATCCGAACTTCTCACTCGGGCAATCAGGCCTTATGCCCATAAGCACAATGCCTGCTGCCTTGGCACGCACCGCCTCGGCCATTCTTGAAATAGTCTTGAAATAGCCGGAGTCAGTATAGACATCACAGGGCATCACAACAACGACCTCATCATCACCGCAGCCCTTTTCAAGAGACAGATAGCCGGACGCCAAGGCAATGGCAGGGAAAGTGTCCCTCCGCTCCGGCTCCATCACGATATCATGCCCTTCTCCGAGTTGATTGATGATGCTGTCACACTGGACCGCATTGGTGGCGAAAGTAATTGAGGCAGGAAGTCCAGACTCCCCTATCTGCCGCACAACTCTCTGGATCATGGACTCAAGCCCTCCATCCGGGGACTTCAGAAGGCGCAGGAACTGTTTGCTGCGCACGTCATTGCTCAGCGGCCACAGGCGCTTGCCCGACCCGCCGGAAAGTAGAATCAGTTGCATTATTATAAGTTCAGAAGACTATTGCTTAAAACTCTCTATCACCATTTGCGTATACAGTTCCGCCCCATTTTCATTTAGGTGACTGGCATCCTTAAAAAGAGAAGCATCGCCCATAAACACATCAGCGGAATGATAATTTGAACAAATAATATCATTGCAATACGCTATTTCACAAATAGCAGATTCCGCATTTTTCATAAGTTCTGCTTTCTTACTTAATACTGGAGAAAAAAATACCCGTACATCAACATTCTTTTCCCTGCATCTCCTCAAAGTTGAATCAAGCAAGGCAAGATATCTTGTGTTCGCCGTAGTAAGACCATCCTCTTTTTCATATACAAGCTCAGGATGTTTATCTCCATCGTCAGCCAAGGGAATATAACCTTCATAAGAGTTAGACTCCGACACGAAAATTGGATACATATATTTAGCCAACATAGAATTATAACCAAACATCTGACAATGCATTCTATACGGCATTTTTCTCGATTCACTATCAATAAAACCCTTAGCCCACTTACTTTTGCTGTAATATGGTGTAAGATATCGGAAGTTCTGATACTGCCTTGACTCATCAATTTCACAAAAAGACTCCGGCTGAAGATCCCATATTATTGCTTTTGGCGCATATCTGTCAAGAACCATATTCACAATGCAATTCTGGTATAAAAAGAAACATCCATCTTGACCGCAATTATATGTTGCCATTCCTAAACTATCCTCCAACATCTTTGAAACATAATTATGTGATGCTTTGGATGAACCGATAACTAACATGTCAGTTTTGACTTTCTCAACAGTGAAAGGGGTCTTAAGCCATACACTCTCTGGATCGGTTGCCAAACCAATATCTTTCATCTTAACAAATGCGTCACCTACAAGCTTGTCTATTCCTATTAGGGACAATGCTACTATTGAAACATTTATTAGAAAAAATAAGAAGGGACTCTTTTCCATATGCATACCAGAATTATTTAGAACTGAAAATAAATAAAGGATCCACCATCAAGCACACCAAATAATAGTATCATGGATGCCATTGCCACACATGAAAAATAACGGTAAACATTTTTCATTGAACCAATTTGGCTTCCCTTAATCTTCCTATATTCGTTGACAAAATCAACGATGCAGATAAATACCGTAAAAACAAATGCATATAACAAATTGTCCGCATCCAAAAAAATTCTCCCCGGCTCCGTTAATAATTTACGAAAGAAGATAGTTATATCATTCAAATCGTTAATTCGAAAGAACACCCACGAGAAATTGATTACTGCTAAAGTAATAAACCAGCGTAGGACGTTACCAATGGTCAACTTATCTGAAATACGTTTAATCTTATCACCATAAAATTGTCTTTCTATTAACATGCATACGCCATGAATAACACCCCAAATAATGAAATTATATGCCGCCCCATGCCACAGCCCCGATATTATAAATACAACCATTGTGTTGAACATCCAACGATACTTACTGCATCTGCTCCCTCCCAACGGGAAATAGATGTAATCACGGAACCATGTCGTAAGCGATATATGCCATCTGCGCCAGAAATCAGTTATGGTCTTTGCAAAATATGGACGGGAAAAATTAGTCTGCAATTCTATCCCCAAGAGCCTTCCACTCCCTATAGCAATTAACGAGTATCCAGCAAAATCTGCGTATATTTGAACAGTGTATAGTATGCTGGTAAAAAGCAAAGTGGAACCATTATGCAGTGTAATGTTATTATACACAGTATCCACATATATTCCTAGCCTATCAGCAAGACACAATTTCATCACCCCCCCCAATAGAATTAATTGACAAGACCTTACAGCCAAGTTGTAATCAAACTTGCGTACACTAAAATACTGTGGCAATTGCTTCTGCGCACGACATATAGGTCCACTAAGTATACTAGGGAAGAATAACACATAGGCAAAATATGCTAATATGTCCTTTGTGGGTTCGACTTTTTTTTGGAATATGTCGATGGTATAACTTAAAGCTGAGAATGTGTAAAAACTTATGCCAATAGGCAAGACTACCTTCAGCATGTTTATATTTATGTGGCACCCAAAAAGGGAAGCAAAATCTTTAAATGACCCTATAAAAAAATTAAAATACTTAAAGAAAAACAGTATTCCAAGGTTGAGAAGAAGAACCCCTACTAATATCCTTTTACGTCGCGGTTGGTTTTCCATATTACCCATCAACAATCCTGAAAAGAATGTAGACAAAGCAGTAATAACAAGCAATCCAACAAACCGCCATTCAAACCATCCATAAAAGACAAGGCTTGATGCAACTATCAACCCGTTCTGGAGTGTTTTGCTTCTGCCACATACTGTCCAATAAAGCAGAACAACCGCAATGATAAAAACAACGTATTCTATTGACTGAAAGTTCATTATAAAAACATCATATTAACATTCTACAATCAATTGTAAGCTACCGTCCCAACGCTCTGTTCATTTTCAAGTTCTACTTGATTTTTTTGTTAAAGTGATTTACGACAGTTAGCAGTCAATTTTGGGGTTCCTCCGTAAATCAGGCACATAGATAGCCACAGGCGTACCCAAGGGACGCCATACCGTTTTTCGTTGTTTTTGTGTGATTTTTCTTGTTTTTCTATGCCGTTGACAGGCTCAACAGAGACCGGTGCATGCTGCCGCCCGTCACCACGTCCTCGAAGAAGGCCATCAGCACATGGCGGTCTCGCGAACCCTCGTCGAAGAAGATTACGATCTTCTCGGCACTGTCCACTAGCACCCACATATACTTTCTTCGTTGCTCCGCTTGTGAAAAATGAAACTAGCATAACAAATAACGTCGCATATTAATAGAAGCAGCATATTCTTCGCTATGAGTTTATTGTTAGCTGAGGTGTCGGTCATACTTTTGACTGGACTGCTATTGCTCTTTGATAAACACTTCAACTCATGCTCTGTAAGAGCAAGCAAGAATAGTATCTATGCTTCAGTTTAGCAACTGCGCATTGGAAGTCGTTAAGATCTTTGTAGTCTCCGTCTTCAGATTCATTAGCGTTCATAATAAGACAAGTGCTGCAGAACTTCTTGTCAGCACAGCCATGACATTGTGGAAAATCTTTAATAGTCAGATTCCTCAATTGCCTCGTCATTGGCTCATCCTCCCAAATCTCTTTTAGAGAACATTTTTCTAGATTGCCTAGGACCAGTGACTGCCAGCCTTCACATGGATAAACATTGCCATTATTTGAGATGCATAAGGAATGCTTACATACTGGACAAATCGGTGCACTTGGGGCAGTATCTTTGTTTTCTATTTTGAGGCCAACATTCTTATTCTTCAAAGAATCCGAAAGTCTTTCCTTAATGATGTACTCAACTTCATCAGTGGATAATCTACAAGTCAAATTGCTGCAAGATGAGTCGTAACATCCGAATAATGAGTAATCAGCATCTGCTTCTATGTTCAAAGACTCGGAAAATCTTAAAACATCTTTATAATATCGGATGTTTTGTTTCATGATTGAACAGTTGATTTGCATCGGCACATTTCTGGCGTGAAGACAATGTATTGCGGATATAGTTTTCTGATAACTGCCCTTAATACCCGTCACTTTATCATGAACATCTGCATCCATAGCATATAATGAAGTCTGTACACAAATTAAGGGATTATCCGATATAACCTCCAGCAAGTCATCGGAAAGAAGAGTCAAATTAGAGAGCAAGTTTACGGAGAAGTTGTACTCCCGACATTTCAATAAGAAGAACTTTAGAGAAGGGTTAATCATAGGCTCCCCACCGCTGAGAGTAAGGTTTAGCACATTTAGCTCTCTACATTGATTGAGGATTAATTCAAACATCGCTGCCGTCATTATGCTGCACTTGTTGGCAATCGGGATGTAGCAGTGAATGCATTTTTCGTTGCAACGGCTTGAGATATCGATATGAACCCGAGTCAAACGATGAGCATATCCGAAAGTAGTTTCGTATATTGATTGATCGGCTTGGTTTTGAGCAATTAAAAGTTCAGATGCAGTAGTATTATTGTATGATAAATAATGAGAGCGAGTTAAAGAACTATCTGCTGCATCCTCGCCACAATAGATGAAGCCTTTTGAATGCAAATCTCCATAGAATTCAATAGCATCTTTGCGAATCTCGGATGGCTGCACATCTGGAAACAATCGGCTTAGTCTGTTTACGATTTCCACTATGTCCAAAGGTAACTCCGAAAGCTGTGAATAGAATATACTACCGATTTTCGACAGCAATAACTCCCCTACTTTCAAACAACTTTTTGAAGCTGTATCATAGCCAAAATTACGATTATCTGTCAGATAACCGAATTCAGGATAATCTCGATATAATATGTATGGAAGCCGATGAACTAACACGATACTTTAAATGAGATGCGGTAGCAGTAATCACTACCGCATCATTGAGAATTGAAAGACTAGTGCTTACCTGACGGTTTGCTTGAACAAGTTGGTCTTCCACAAGGTTTCTTCTGGCAATCAGCCATCGTTACAGAACTCTGCGTAAGAATTTTTGGTTTGCTATACACCATAACAATTGGGTTAAGAGCCGCTCTATAACTATGTCCTTCGCTGAGCAGCTGTAGAGGGCGAAGGATCTTTCTGGTAATCATATTGAAATTTTGTTCAAGTCAACCTTATATCCAACAGCCTTCAGTTCTTTGGCTAGTTTTAACTTCCACGATCCCCCAATGTCATAAGGGGTATAGACAATTCCGTCTAAATCGCCAGGCTTTTCTACTCCCTCATCAATTAAAAGGAAAGTATGAGCTCTGTCCAATTTCCCGATAAAATAGCCCATCTCAAATACGACATTCTGCCTCGCTCGAGGATGGAAATCTACCTCATTCTCAGCTTCTGCAGATTCATCCTTTTCTTTCTTAGATATGCCCCAGTCATCAGCTGTAAGTATTACAACAGCAAAGCCGACATCTTCAGTATTAGATTCAAATTTTTCAATAATCGTCCGGCCATTGTCTTCTTGCTCGTGAAGGATGATGGCCGTTAAACCCAATTGCTCAATAGTTCGGGCAACTGATAACTTTACTTCGTTGTTATGACCATGTACAATAAAAACTTTTGACTGATCCACATCTGTTCTTGAGGCTTGGGCAAATGGGATACTTGCAGAACATGAAATCAAGTCAAGACGTGCTATGAAGCCCTCCATATAAGAAACTTGAGCTTTTATCGCGGTCTTTTTTTCCTCGACGATGTCATGCACCGCATAATGGCGCCCAGCTTCCTTATAGCCATCATAGTCTGTATTGTTCACATCCATAAAAGATCGTGAAAATATATCTTTGTTCCTTTCATCCCATTTGCAATACTCATTAAAGAACTCCTCTTTTTTGGATTTGTCATACTCTTTCTTTTGATGACCGCCACCACCGAAAATATCATAACCGGTTGTTGTATTTGTGAATGGGACATTAAAATCGAGCAGATAAGATGCAGCTTCTATTTGTCTTTCAATCAAATTTTCAACTTCGTCTTTGGACCTAATTAGGGTACTCTTGACAGGTGAGGAAGTATTATTGGGATTAGCTCTTTTTGCCATAGCAATTATGTTAGCAGTCAATTTTTGCCCCCTGTAAACCAAGCACATAGACAGCACCGACGTACCCGATGGGCTGCCGTTGACCGTTTTTCGTTATTTCTGTGTGATTTTTTCTTGTTTTTCTATGCCGATGACAGGCTCAACAGGGACCTGTGCTTGCTGCCGCAGTCACCACGTCCTCGAAGAAGTCGCCGAGGAACTTCCACACCGACACGCCCGACAGTTTCACCGCTCGCCGCCAGCTTTCGCCACCGCAATCACGGGAGCCAGAGAACCCACGAGTTCAAGAAAGTCCATCGGAGAGTGGTAGTCTATGAATGTCAGGGCGCTGTCAAGATCGTTGACAGCATAGTGGATGAATTCCACCGACTCGTCCGGTTTATCACAGTCAATGTCGCCGAATGTCTCACGGAAACGCTCGATGAACATGGAGTCCACGTTCGGATTGCGGTCAAGCCACTTCGCAAATGCCGCACAGACTTTCGCCTGTCCTATATGATCCAGTGCACGGATGTCCTCTAACAATGGTACGGCGCAGAAGTATGATGTTGAGATACAAGTATTCATTTTATTATCGTGAACTTTCTTGGAAACTTCAGAAAAGTTTTGCTACCTTTGCATCACGAAAAAAAATTCAACCGTGAGAGATAAGCGCCTCGCAAACGTTGAGCAAACAAAAACAGAGTATTTATTCTATCATGAATGGGTACTCTGTATTTTTTTGACCTACCGGATGACTGCTTGTAAGAAGCCGCTCCAACGCTTCAAACTTATTATCATTCATTAATATGAAAATCCTTTATTTATTGTCAAATGTTTGCGAGCGCCTTTTTGATGAGCTTGTCAAGGAGCTGCTCCTGGATCGATACACCATAGTCTCCGGAACTTTCCGGCAGAAGGACGGGCGTAAGATCCGAGTTCGCAAAGCGCATTTGCGGAGGAGGCGATAGTCTCTTGATGCATCTGCCGGCCTGATGGCCGCTTCTTTCTCATCCGGACAGCCAAGGGGAGGTGTCTTCGCTATGATTGAGCAGAAATCAGCAATGCCTATAAATGTCCCCGAATTGATATTCAATAAATACCACCTGAAAGACATTACCGTCCCTGTAATCAAGAAACGCATGGTTGTCACCGGCAGCTCGTAAAGCCAGCAAACCATCCACACCGGCAGGACAATTGTTCTGGGCTGCAGGGCTTAACGAAACCAAAGAAATTTTTTCTGTTCCAAAGGAATGACGCTGAGCACATCTCAAGTCGCTCCAATCCAATAAACACAACCTTTTCAGCCGCTCTATATAACTTATGAAGAACTTCCCGTCCCTTTCAGCCGACTTGTAACTGAGAGGTCTCAGTTCTGAGAAACCGAACACGACCCGGCTTGGTCCAACAGGCGGACGTTCCGGGTGCTGCTTCTTTATCTTCCCCATCTGCCGGATCTTACTCGAATTGGGTCTTGAAAAAATTCCGCATTGACTCCTTGCTGATCACAGTTCCCCTATCGTGAGGAACAGCCTCAAGCCAAGGCTTCTCGCCGTGAGTCCTGTTCATAAGCCCGATAGCGGAAAAATCTCTGAAAGCATCGAAAACCTGATTAAAGAGTTCCTCTTCCTCCGGCCTCAGCATAACCGTCTCACCATCAAATGTCAACCCCGCAGCGCCTTGTTTCTTGTAATAATCATACACGGACGGCACCACGGGTCCATACATCCACGCCTCTATGTCCTCGTCAAAGAGAGGTGTCCCGAACTGGGCAAGATGATAACCCTGTTGATAATAAAGGAGTTTCTGAAGTTTCAAGTTCGTAAGCAACTCTCCACCATTTGCCTCATCACTCTGAGCCAGAGCAATAAGTTTCTTCGCAATCTCTACTGCTGAATACGACATAATATTAAGTTTAAGACTATCAAAACGCCGCTATCACTTACAAAAAACATACCGCAGGTGTCAGAAGCCTCCATTCAAGAAAGCGCGGGTCTGGACATAACTAGGCTCGTAGTATGCTCCTGTATTGTAGTCGTCTATTATAATGCTGACAGGAGACTCGTAGACTTTCAAAATGGTCTCAGGCAAATTGTCATCAGTGTCCAAAGATGTTACCAGCCTCGCATATACTTTTCCCATCTGCGTCGGCGATGGCACCTTGTCCGTAAAACGGTCTGACACATCTGTCACATCAAAATACCCTTCGCGTAGCCCATATACCTCTATCCATTCACTCTCAACCTGTTCCGGGTTGAGACAGTGACTGGTCTGCGCGATGGACATTTCGTGCAACAAACCCTCCACTCCGATACGCTCTGCGACATAACAGTTGCGCTGATGGATCTTCCGCGCAACCCGCTCTATCATATAGCATACAAAGTAAAGGTCATTGAACGATATCTGTTCATCGGGAAAGTACTTGTTGCTCATAGCTGATAGGAATTGTCCTCATAAGGACTTGACTGCATTCAAATAATCCTCAAAGGACTCGCATCGGGTACCACCGCCACTACGAATCTCCTTTATCGCCACAACGGTATCATCGTCAGGCTCATCTATAACTCCAAGATTACGCAAATAATCAACAAGGCTACGACCTGCCTTTGTGCGCTCATTGATCGTGATAGTGTAAGTTGCCATAATACATATTCTTATTATTGCAAAGATAATGCTTATTCAACTGATTTACAATCACTCCTCACCGTCCACTCAAGGGTGTTCACGCCGTCCTTAACGGAGAAGTTCAGACCGACCTCGATGACCTCTTTGCCTTTCATCTTGAAAGCGTCGGCGTAACGCCTCGACTCTATCTGCTCCAGAGCCTGCTGAGCGCTGCCGCCGAACTTGAGCTCCATAACATAGACAGTGTCAGAGGTTTCAAGGCTGATGTCGATCCGGCCCTTGGCAGTATGCTGCTCCACCTCGATGTCGTAGTTCGTGAGAAGAGCAAATATAATATATAGCATCTGCTGATAATGACCCTCATAGCGGGTGTTGTCGCAATATGGCACGGTCTGAAGAAAGTCACGCAAAAGCCGCATGGCTCCATCAATGTCCCTATCTTTCAGACATGCGGAAACATCGGCTATGACAACCCTGCCAGAATCCACCCTTGAATCCAGATAGCCTGGCAGCAGGCTGTCAAACAGTCCAATCCTTATCTCCCTGTTGGGAATGTCAAGCGAATAAACACCCACAGCCTCGTCATATCCCTTGATGGTCAGATATCCGCTCTGATAAAGTAACGGCACCAAAGAAGTCATTCTCTCTGTCGCCACATCGAAAGAAGCCTTCATCGCCCTCACGTGGCCAAGTTGAGACGGCTGCACATCGAATCTCCGCATTATCTCGATGAGGTACGTCGGAGTCCCCGAGCCGAACCAATAGGAGTCCATCTTCCCCTCTGCGAAGCAGTTGAGCAGACTGTAAGGATTGAGCACATCGGGTGAAGGCCAGCAGAAATGGTATCCATCATAGTTGTTCTTCAGCTCCGCTATCGTCTCCTCCCTGCCCAATTTCAACTTGGCGGCGAGTTCGTCGATATCGCCGCTCATCTGGGTGAGCATCTCCTCCATGGTGATACCGCAGATGCCGGCATAAGCCTCGTCCATGCTCACGTTCCTGATGTTGTTCAGTTCGCTGAAGATGCTGAGCTGCGAGAACTTGGTGATGCCCGTCAGGAACACGAAGCGGAGCATCGGCTCGCACACTTTCAGCGGGCTGTAGAAGTTGCGCATCGTATTGCGCAGCACGTCAAGGCTTGTCTTCTCATGGACAACATCAAGCAGAGGCGCATCATACTCATCGACAAGTACTACAACCTGCTTGCCGGTCTTCTGATAAACCTCCATGATCAGATTGAGAAGCCGCACGTTAGGATCCGGAGAATCGCATTCGACACCAAAGCGTTTTTCATTGTTGTTCAAGATGAACAGTAGGTAACGTTCAAGCTGTTCCTTCTCCAAATGCTTACCGCCGGCCAGGCTGAAGTGCAGCACCGGATACGACTCCCAATCCTTCTCCAGTCTCTCGATGGCAAGTCCCTTGAAGAGATCCTTCTTTCCTTCGAAATAACTATGGAAAGTAGACACAAGCAACGACTTGCCGAAACGGCGCGGACGGTTCAGAAAAAAATACGAACCGTCCGTGTGCGTCATACGATAGACGTACTCCGTCTTGTCTATATAGAGATTTTCCTCTTTACGTATACGTTCAAATGTCTGAATCCCTATGGGGTATAACTTCCTCGCCATGGCCGTGTCCTTTGAATACTTTTGTAAAAGTATAACAAATTATCCAATCAGTCAAGCGCTCAGTCCCGCTTGAAGAGGTCGCGAGTGTAGACCTTGTCGGCGACGTCGTCCAGGACAGGGTCGAAGCGGTTAGCGATGATGACCTTGGAGTCAGCCTTGAACTTCTCAAGATCGTTGACCACCCTGGAGCCGAAGAAAGTCTCCCCGTCGGAGAGGGTCGGCTCGTATATGATGATCTCGGCCCCCTTGGCCTTGATGCGCTTCATCACTCCCTGGATGGAACTCTGGCGGAAGTTGTCCGAATTGGACTTCATGGTGAGGCGGTAGACCCCGATCACGCAGCTGTGTTCCATGGAGCTGTCCCACTGGCCGTTGTCGGAGTAATATCCGGCCTTCTGGAGCACCGCGTCGGCGATGTAGTCCTTACGGGTGCGGTTGCTCTCGACTATGGCCTGGATGAGGTTCTCCGGGACATCGGCGTAGTTTGCAAGGAGCTGTTTGGTGTCCTTAGGGAGGCAGTAGCCCCCGTATCCGAAGGACGGGTTGTTGTAGTGCGTGCCGATGCGCGGGTCGAGCCCCACACCCATGATGATGGCCTGGGAATCAAGACCTTTGACCTCGGCGTAAGTGTCAAGTTCGTTGAAGTAACTGACCCTAAGGGCGAGGTATGTGTTGGCGAAGAGCTTCACGGCCTCGGCCTCCTTCATGCCCATATAAAGGGTAGGAATGTCTTCTTTGATGGCGCCCTCACGGAGAAGGTCGGCAAAGATCCTGGCGTACTCGCGGGCCTGCGGACTGCCTATGGCGGCGATGGCTGCGTTCTCCTCGTCCCACTTGCGGTCCTTGTCGGCAGGAAGGCTCTCCGGGTATCCGACTATGATGCGGGACGGGTAGAGGTTGTCGTAGAGGGCCTTGCTCTCACGGAGGAACTCCGGGGAGAAGAGCAGGTTGAACTTCTTGCCTTTCAGCTGCGGGTCGGTGAGGAACTTGAGGGCGTATTTGACATACAGGCTGCGGGTATAGCCCACCGGGATGGTGGACTTGATGACCATGACAGCATCGGGGTTGACGCTGAGCACCAGGTTGATGACATCCTCTATATGGTGCGTGTCGAAGTAGTTCTTCTCGGGGTCGTAGTTGGTCGGTGCGGCGATGACCACGAAATCGGCGTCACGGTAGGCTGCCGCCCCGTCGAGCGTGGCGGTGAGGTCAAGCCCGCCCTGCACGCCGTCGGGGAGTTCCCCTCGGAAATATTTCTCTATGTATTCGTCCTGGATGGGACTGATGCGGCTGTTGATCTTCTCGACTTTCTCGGGAATGACGTCCACAGCCGTGACTTTGTGGTGCTGAGCGAGCAGTGTCGCTATGCTCAGGCCGACGTATCCCGTGCCGGCCACCGCTATCTGTATGTCCTTGAAATCTCTCATATCAGTTTTTTCATATTTTCTCCACGTCGCGGCGCAGAAGCGATGTCGTGGCCACTGCGGCCACCCCCTTGATCTGCACCACAACCCTGTTCTCATGGCGGCGCGGCATCATCACGAAGATTCCCTCCACCCCCTCAAATGGGCCTACAAGCACCCTCACCCTGTCACCTTTTTTGAGGTCCGGCAACTCTGTGAGAAACTTTGAGCCGGCCGTGTTTACGACCTTGATGAAGTCCTGCATCTGCTTGTCCGGCACGGACTGGGGCCTGTTCAAGCCCTCCTCATCTGTCCCCATCATATAACGCAGATGAGGTATCTCAGCCTTGAGGCCACGGATGGTACGCAGGGAGTCACGTATGAAGATGTAGTTGTGCACAAGGGGCTCGGTCTTCCAGCCCACTGACACCCCTTCGGCGTTGCGTCTCCGCACACGGCCCACCGGGACGAAGGTCTCGATGCCTGAAGCGCTCAGTTTCGCCTGCACGGGCAGTTCACGCTGATATGTCACGCGCATCACGTACCACGCGACGGCATCATAGTCCAAAGTGGCCATCAATTTACACCTAGGGTCATCAAAATCCACCTAATAGGTTGAACTTTAATGAGTTAACAATTGCTTACGGGAAAACCCGAGCCTGCTCCTCCCCGGACAGAAGCGAATCAAGGGGATTGCAAATTTAGTGATTTATATTGAATTGTCCATATCTGTGCCGGCAAAATAAAGGTTCATTTCCGTTCATTCACGTCCACCGGCCGCAAGTCACCGGCTCAGAGTCTTGGACGCGAGATTGATGGTGTACTTGAAGTAGCGGCTTCCATGGTAGAAAGACATGACAAGATTGCTGCCTTCCAGCTCGATGCTGTTGAGCAGGCGGTCCTTATATTTGTTGCGGCATTCAGGCTCGGCCCAAGCCAACACATAGTCCCCGCTTTCCTTCTGATAGGCCACCACTACGGTATACCCGCGGATATCCATCATGGCCGCCCGGTACTTGGCGGAGTTCACCTTGCCCTTGGCGGAGGCGAAGTCTTCCACGAGAGAGCATTCAGATGGAAGTATATTGAAACTCAACTTCTTGGCTACAGTGAGAGCCTCCGGATTGTGGGAGATCCACCACTCTATGGCAGCATCGGTCAGATAGTCCCTCTCCGGGACAGCCTCCAGGAGAGGATTCTTCTCGATACGGGAAAGCATCAGGCGGACCTGAGGCTGGGTCTCTCCGCCGAGCAGGCTCTTCTCCACACGGCCCGTGATCCGGTATGGCTCCGCAGAGCCGTCCTTAAGAGTATTGGCACCGCGGAAGGCGACCACATCGAAGGCATCGCTTGAAGGGCAATAGCTCGCCTCGACATATATCTGCTGAGATTTGTCGGCAGAAGACATCAGATAGCTGAATCCGAACCAGTCAGCCCCCTTGATGCGGAATGTGAAGCTGCTGTCCACAAAATGCCTTTCGGCCATCCCTTCGGCATCGGCTGCCGGCACTTCATAGCTGCCGAGAGTCTTCCAGATGTCAGGCTTGCCTTTTTTGCCCGGCACACGCTCCACAGAGCAGATGCGCACGCGGTCAAGCCCGAGGGTGTCGGCCCCGATGCAGACGGCGTATATCCTGTCCACTCCCTCGCTGCGCAGAGGTATGGCCTTGAACTCGGCTCCGGCAGGAAGAGTGCCCCCGATGATGGACGATGCCTGCTGCTCAGTGTAGGGGCTGATATGCAGGAGAGTATCCTTGCGGGCCTTGATCTCCTCCGAATAGACGGAAGACGGATATTTTTTGAGGAACTTGTCAAAAGCGGCCACGGACGGCTTCTTTAGCGTCCTTTCATACAGTCTTGTCTCTGCCTTGGTCTGCGCGAGACAACCGGCGCAGACCGTCAAGGCCAGCGCGGATGCCACGAGAAATCTTCTCATCATAAATAAGTCTCGAAATAGTCTGTTATCTTGTCGTATAGATGCACCCTGGCACGGCCTCTCATATTGTGAGGCTCAAGAGGATACGGGAAATAGTCCACACGTTTCTCCGCCTTGATGCACTCCTGGATGAAGTTGAGCGAATGCTCCCACACCACGGTGTCGTCCAGCACTCCCTGGCAGATGAGCACGCGACCAGTGAGGTCAGCGGCCTTGGGCAGCAGGGAGGTCTTCTCGAAGCCTTCCGGATTGGTCTGAGGGGTGTCCATGTAGCGCTCACCGTACATCACCTCGTACCACTTCCAGTCGATCACCGGTCCGCCGGCCACAGCGACCTTGAAAAATCCGGGGTTGTTGGTAGCAAGGGACAATGTCATGAACCCACCGTAGCTCCAGCCGTGTACCCCGATGCGGTCACGGTCTATCCACGGGCAGGTGGCCAGCAGGGTCCGGATGCCCTCCATCTGGTCTTCCATCTCGGCCTGGCCGCACTGGCGGTTGATGGCCTTCTCGAAAGCTGCCCCCCGGTTCTGCGTGCCCCGGTTGTCCTGGACATAGACCACATAGCCTTTCTGTGCCATCATCATCTCCCACATCCTCACTCCCCCAAGCCAGCTGTCTGTAACCATCTGGGAATGAGGACCGCCATAGACATAGACGATGAGGGGGTATTTCTTGGAAGGGTCGAAGTCGCGCGGGTAGAAGAGGCGGTAGTAGTTGTCGAAGCGTCCGTCGGCGGATTTCACCGTGCCGAGCTCCACCTTGCACTGGGCATACTCGTCAAGGGGGTCGATGGCGGTGAGGATGTGGTTGATCACCTCCCCGTCTATGTTTTTGACCTCAGTGACACCCGGTACGTTGAGGCTGCTGTAGCGGTCTATGAACTTGGTGCAGTCCGGAGACATGTCGATCTGGTGCCAGCCGCGCTCAAAAGTGAGCCGCTTCGGCTTGCCTGCCTTAAGCCCCTTGAGGCTGACCTTGAAGAGATGGTTCTCTATAGGGGAGACTTCGGCAGAGGTGTAGAAGACGTTGCGCCCGTCGTTGGCAATATACTGGACGTCGGCGTTGCACGGAGTGAGGCGTGAGACATGGCCGAGAGTGTCGCAGAGATAGAGATTACGGTAACCGTCGCGGTTGTCGGTGCTGTAGAGGAACTCATATCTGCCCTTGATGAAGTGAAGTCCCTCCTGCGGCTCAACCCAGGCATCGTTGTGTTCAGTAAGAAGTGTGCGCACGAAACTCCCGTCGGAGGCGCGGTACATGTTGAGCCTGAGGTTGTGCTGCGGACGGTCGAGCACCTGGACGAAGACATATTTTCCGTCAGGCGACCAGGTCACTCCCGTCAGGTAGCGCTCCTCATCGAAGTCGTCCACCTTGAGGGTGGTGAGAACCTGGCCTGAAGTGTCACAGATGCAGACGGAGAGCTTCTCCGAAGCCATGCCGGCCATCGGATAACGGATCTCTCGGGTGCTGCCTGTTCGGGTAGTTATGTCGAAAAGCGGGAAAAGGCTCACCGCCGACTCGTCCTTGCGATAGACGGCGAGCCGCTTGCCGTCAGGAGACGGGAACACTCCCCCGCTGATGCCGAACTCGTTGCGGCTGACGGTCTGCCCGTAGACTATGCCAGGGCCTTCGCTCTGAGGAAGCGTGTATGTCGGTCTGGAGAAGGCCGGGCGCTCTTTGGTGAGTTTGCTTGAAGCATCCCACCAAAGCTTCACCCTCTCGGGATAGACTGACCGCGGCCCCTGCCCCACCGACTCCTCCACTGTGAGCAGCCTCGCATTGGGGTTGCCTGCCGGATGGGTGGAGATTACGGCCGCTATAATGAAAAGAAATGCACCTGTCATAAGCTTGTCTCCTCCCCTCCTGTGATGATCGGGACTTCAGAAGCCGAAGACGGTTTGGTGACCGAGATGATCTTGTCCACGACATATCTCTGCATGCCGCGCCAAGGAAGCCAGCCGTTGTATTCCTTGTAGTGAAGCTCGACCATCTTGCCGCTGCACCTCATCAGAGAATCGGCCACAGCCTTGTCGGTCACTGAGAAATTGAACTCGTTGGACTGGAGGCTTCCGCTGCGCTTGGTGCTGTTGAAGCCTGTCTGGATGAGACGTCCTTCGTAGGTCTTCCAGACCCAGCCCTTGTGGACAATCTGGTTGAGTTCCCCGGCCTTGACCCCGTCGCCGAAGACGAAATAGAACTTGAAATAGAACACTGTAGCCGCTGCCACCAGCAGCACTCCCACGATCCAGGAGATCACCTTTGTCTTCTTTGTCATAACAAATTCGCAATTTGTCGCAAACTTAATCAAAATCCCTCTCTCCTGCAAACATAATGGGTGGCACATAAGTCCTTGAGCAACAAAAACATAAACAAACATCTCCCACCAATTTCGGCAGGAGACATTTGTTTAATTTACTAATTTTCAATTAGTTATCCGCCACCGCGACAGAGTCTGGACTCCAGTACTCGTAGAACTTGGCGATGGACTCCATACCTCGGAAGAACTGGCTGAGAAGGAAACTCTCGTTCGGAGAGTGTATCGTGTCGCGCTCAAGGCCGAAGCCCATCAGCAGCGGATCGATGCCCAGGATCTTCTGGACCTCCGCCAGCACGGCGATAGAACCCCCGCCGCGAGACGGCACCGGCTCCACCCCGTAGACCTCACCCATGGCTCGGGCAGCGGCCTTATAGGCGGATGAACCTATAGGGATGAGGAAGCCGTCACCTCCCTCGCACTCCTTGACCTCGACCCTCACGCAGCGGGGAGCGAGAGACTTGAAATAACGGGCAAAACGGCGTGTGATGTCAGCGCTGCGCTGATTAGGGACGAGGCGCATGGAGATCTTGGCGCGGGCCTCCGAAGGAAGCACTGTCTTGGCCCCTTCGCCGGTGTAGCCGCCGCAGATGCCGCAGACATCAAGGCAAGGCCTTATGCCGGTCTGCTCCAGAGGGGTATAGCCATTCTCCCCACGAAGGGCGCGGACACCGAGGAAATCTTTGTATTCCTGCATGTTGAACGGCGCCCTGGCAAGCATGCGGCGCTCCGCGCGGGAGAGTTCCACCACATCATCATAAAATCCCGGTACGGTGACGCGCCCGTCAGCATCGATGAGTTTGGAGATCATCTCGCAGAGGACCTGTATCGGGTTTGCCACAGCTCCTCCGTAATGTCCCGAGTGAAGATCTTTATTCGGGCCTATAACCTTGACTTCCAAATAACTGAGACCTCTCATCCCGCAATTGATAGACGGGACTTTGTCACTTATCATCGTGGTGTCGCTGACGAGGCAGATGTCGGCCTTGAGAAGTTTTTTGTGGGACTTGATCCACGCAGGGAGCGACGGGCTTCCGATCTCCTCTTCTCCTTCGAAAAGGAACTTGACGTTGTGTCTGAGTTTTCCGCTGCGCAGCAGATATTCGAAGGCCTTGATATGCATGAAAAGCTGGCCCTTGTCATCATTGGCTCCGCGGCCCCAGATGGCCCCGTCGTGCACTTCCGGCTCGAAAGGGTCGGAGTGCCACTTCTCCAGCGGCTCGGGCGGCTGGACATCGTAGTGCCCATAGACGAGCACGGTGCTCAACGACGGGTCGATGATCTTCTGCCCGAAGACCACAGGGTTGCCGTCGGTGTCGCAGACTCCGGCCTCGTCCGCACCGGCCTCCAGAAGGAGGTCGGCGAGGGTCTCGGCGCAGCGGTACATATCCGGCTTGTGCTCCGGCTTCGCGCTTATGGAAGGGATGCGCAGGATGGTTAAGAGCTCCTGAAGGAAGCGTTCACGGTTCTGTTCTATATACTCTTTCATTTCGTTGTGATTTCAAATTCATAGCTGCCGGATTTGAGTTCGGCCATCACGCGGCCCTTGAGGCTGCGCAGAGGACCAACACCCTCCCCACCACGAAGCACTTTAACAGCGGATACACCCGGAGCCTGAAGAGTGAGCGATGCAGTGGTGTTGGCCGGGATCGTCACACGGTAGATGTAGCCGCGCGCGGTCTTCTCCCAGCCGCCGTCGATACGGCCGTACGGGGTCTCGAAGCCCCCGTTGACATACTCAAGGTCTCCCCCGACTCGCGGCTGGAGGATGATGTGCTTGTAGGCCGGTCTGTCCTCATCTCTCTGGAAACCGAGCAGGTATGCGTACATCCACTCCCCTATCGCCCCGTAGGCGTAGTGGTTGAACGAGTTCATGTCCACCGGGCCGAAGCCGTTCTCGATGGTGTAGGAGTTCCACCTCTCCCACATGGTGGTGGCACCCTGGAGGACAGGGTAGAGCCAGGACGGGCAGTCCTTCTGCTCGAAGAGGGTGAAAGCCACATCATCCCTGCCGGCGTCCGAGAGGGCGGGATTGAGATAAGGGGTGCCGATGAATCCCGTGGTGAGCTTGTCGCCGTGGTCGCGGATGTTCTTGACAAGATTCGCCACGGCCTTGTCCTTGACGGCATCATCAAAAAGACCGAAGCGCAGCGGCAGGGCATAAGAGGTCTGGGTGTCAACCGGGATGATATCCCCGTCCTTCGGCCCATTCTCAGTGGCAGGCATCCCGGGCCACTTGACAGCCTTATAAGGCGCCACGGTGACACCGTCCTCACGGACGTAGGTCCTGTTGAAGGCGGCTTTGATGTTGTCGTACAGGGCGGAGTACTTGGCCGCATCGGATTTCTTGCCGAGGGCCGCGGCCATCTTGGACATCATGTAGGCATCGTAAGCGTAGTAGGCCGTGTTGGTGAGACCGATGTTGGTCCGTTCCACAGCGAGATGGTCACCGATGCCGGAATCAGGCTGGAGATAGCCGTTCGACTGGCGCTCCAGATAGTCCATGTAGCGGACCATGGAGTCGTACATCTGCGCAACAGCCTTGATGTCACCATATTGCATATAGACTTGATAAGGCACTATGATGCCGGCTTCCATCCAGCCCATCCAGCCAGGATTCTCGTTGGTGAAGCCGTAAGGCGGACGGCCAGTGACAGGATAGTAGTTGAAGTAGCTGCCATCGAGGTTCTGATTGTCTCGGACAGAGAAGAACCACCTGTCGTAGAACTTGTCCACCCAAGGGCTGAAGTAGGTGGCCGTACGGGCGAAAACCTGAGCATCGCCGGTCCAGCCCTGGCGTTCGTCACGCTGAGGGCAGTCGGTCGGCACGGCCTGGAAGTTACCCCTCTGACCCCAGAGGATGTTCTGGAAAAGGCGGTTGACGTTGCTGTCCGAGCTCTCGAACGTGGCGGTGGCGTTGCCTATGGACTCAAGCACCACGGCCTTGACGGACTCGACAGGGAGCGGCTTGCTCAGGCCGGTCACGGACACGTAGCGGAAGCCGTGATCGGTGAAAAGCGGCTGCCAGGTCTCACCTTCAGAGCGCCCGCGCATGATGTAATTGTCGATGGAGATGGCGCCACGGTAATTCTCTATATACACCTGCCCCTTCATTTTCTTATAGGTATCAACGGTATATGGTTCCACCGGAGCTGTAGGGATCGTCTCCGGATAGATCATCTCCCCGAAGCGGAGGGTCACGGTCTGCCCCGCCTTGCCCTTCATGCCCTCGAGACGCGGCACGCCGACCACGTTCTGGCCGAAGTCGTAGACAAATGTGCCCCTGACCGGCTCGCTGACGCTGACGGCGGTGAGGGTGATGTTGTTCTGTATCGGCAGACCCACATAGGCCTGAATCTTCACGCTCGGGGCGGGGCGCTCGAATATGTCGGCGTTCGCCCATGAGGAATCGTCAAACCCGCCTCCGGTCCAGCCATCCACTTCCTTGCGTGCATCATAGTCCTCGCCGAACTGGAAACCGTTGCGTGTCACCGGGCCGTCGTCGTATTTCTTCCATTTGCCATCGGTTACGATCACTTCGCTGGTGCCGTCCTCGTAGGTGAGCAGGAGTTTGGCGAGCAGGGACTGCCTGATGCCGTAGGGGTCCACGAATGCTGAGGTGAAGATGTTGAGGTCGCTGTACCAGCCTGCACCCAGCATGGCCCCGAGGCCGTTGGAGCCCTGGTGCAGCATGGAGGTGACATCGTAGCTGTTGTACATTATACGGTAGCGGTAATCCGTCCAGCCCGGGTTGAACCAGTCGTTGCTGACACGCTCCCCGTTGATGTAAAACTCATAGATTCCGCGCGCGGTGACATAGAGTTTCGCGCTCTTCAGCGGACGGGAGATCTCGATGCCGCGACGGAGCATCGGGGCTGAGACCTTGCCGTAAGGTTCCCATGTCTGCAGGCGTCCGTTGCCGTTGACGAGGTGCTTGGGCTCCGGATCGGTGTAGAGCACCGTGTCCCAGTTGTCCTCGGAAATCGTTATGTTCGAGAACTCGGCTTTCTGCCCTTTCGGCTGCATGAAACCTATCGAATGCAGGCGGGCCCAGTCATGCACCCTCTCGCCGCCCGGGTAAGGGGTGATGACCATCTGGTACGGGTTGCCGGAGGAGACGTTTTCCCTCGCCGGGCCACCGGGCACGCCCTCGGCCGGACGGAGCATCTTGCCGTCGAGGAGCACTATAAGGTTGGACTTGAGATGGTAGCCGGGGGTGCTGACCTTGAGGGTCAGGTGATGGGAGGCATGTCTGTTCTCCGGGGTGATGATGTCCGAGAGATCAATGGTGGAAAGATGGCGCCTGTCACCCTCCACGGCGTAGTCCACATCAAGGACCGGCCTGCCGTTGACATCAAGTCCCACAGTGATATAGTTGTCCTTGTCCTTGACGCTGTATGCGAACACGGCACGGCTGCTGCCTTCCGGGATGCGGACATCGTAGTCTATGTTGAAGAATGTACGGTACTTGGAGACACCGACTTTCTCGGAGCCAATCCACTGGGCGCCGCTCCAGCCGCTGCCCATCAGGCCGGTCTCGAACCAGGTGGGGTCGGAGTCAACTGCCGCGCCCGTCTCGTCCGTGACGCTCACCTTCCAGAAGTAGCGTGTCGAAGCCCTCAATGCAGCCCCGTCATAAGGGATGTTGAGCGACTCGGCCGAACGCACCAGGCCGCTGTCGAAGACCAGATCACCGCCGGAGAGTTTCTCGGGGCTGTCGGCGACCGTCAGCCTATAAGCAGTCTGTGCGGCCCCGATGCGGTCCGAAGACATCTGCCAACTGAAATATGGTCTGGATTCGTCGATTCCCACCGGGGTCTGCATGGACTCGGTGCGCAGATTGACTACGACCGTTCCGGCCGAAAGCGGCACTCCCGCCAGAAGCAGGGAGAGCGAAAACAGGATGGATTTTGTAATGGTCATCTCTATGCGGTAACAATTTTCGTAAAGTTAAGAATTTTTGCTTAATTTCGTGGAAACAAATAACCACCCAGCAAATGAAACATTCGATTTTTGCTTTAAGCCTGGCCGCATGCATGCTCGCGGCAGGTTCAGTCCACGCACAGAATGATGTAGTGGCAGGCATACCAGTAAACTACGACGAATCCAAAGTCGGGGACTACAAAGCCACGCTCCCCGATGCGCTCACGTTCAACAACGGCAAGAAAGTCACCACAGCCAAGGAATGGGCCCGCAAGCGCCGCCCAGAAGTCCTCAAGATAGTGGAGGAGAACCAGTACGGCAAGTGGCCAGCCAAGAAATTGAAAGTGCGATACGATGTCAAGGCAGACCTCGGCATGGAAGGAGGCGCGGTGCGCAAGCAGGTCACCATATATTTTTCCAAGGACAACGAAGGTCCGCGTGCCGATGTGCTTATCTATCTGCCGAAAGACGCCAACGGCCCAGTGCCGCTGCTTCTCAACCTGAGCTTCAGTCCAAATAATATCACGGTGGCCGACCCCGGAGTCAAGCCGGGCCGCAGTTGGGACAAGAACACCAAGAAAGTGCGCCTTGCCGAGTCAAATCCTGCAGCGTCAAAGTTCGCACTCGACTCCGTCATCAAGGAATATCTCAAGGAGGGCTACGGCTTCGCGACTCTCTGCTATACCGACTTCGAGCCGGATTTCGAAGGCGGCATCTACCTCGGGGTACGCAGCCTCTACCTCAAGGACGGGCAGACAGGATTTGCAGATGACGAGTGGGGCGCAGTGTCCACATGGGCTTGGGGCGTGAGCAACGTGATCGACTACTTCGAGAAAGACCCTGACATAGATGCCAAGAGAATCGCCCTTACAGGATGTTCACGCCTGGGCAAGACCACGCTCTGGGCGGGCGCACGCGACCAGAGGATCGCCGTCGTGATACCGAGCTGCTCAGGCGAGGGCGGTGCCGCGCTTAGCCGCCGCAACTTCGGCGAGACCGTGGCGCACCTCACCGACCCTACCCGCTACTCATATCAGTTCGCGCCGAATTACGGCAAATACGCCTCCGACGTGACCAAGATGCCGATGGACGCCAACCTCGTCATTTCCCTCGTGGCCCCCCGCCCGCTGCTCCTTTCCACAGGCAGCACCGACACATGGTCGGACGCCAAGGGAGAGTTCTGCGCCGCAGTGGAAGCAGGTCCGGTCTATGAACTGCTCGGCAAGGATGACCTCGGCACCAATGTGATGCCCGCCCCGGAGAAGCCGATCTTCAACACCCTCGGCTTCGTGATGCACGACGGGGGCCACGGCGTACTGCCGCAGGACTGGAAGTACTACCTCGACTTCATCAAACTTTATCTATAATACCACAATGACAAAAAAAATGATTCCCGCTGTCGGGCTCGGCCTCGTGGCCGGGGCCGCGATGGCCACAGGCGCGGAGCCGAAGATGAACGTGCTGTTCATCATGTCGGACGACATGCGCACAGACTGGAAGATCTACGGCACGCCGCAGATGCACACCCCGAATTTCGACAAACTCGCCTCCGAGGGCGTGCTCTTCCAGCACAACTACTGCCAGTATCCGCTCTCCGGCCCGTCCCGCACCTCGTTGCTCTCCGGTCACAAGCCGACTTCAACGATGATCTACAACAACTCCCCGTGGTGGGGAGCCGATCACCCGGAATGGCAGAGCCTGCCGATGTATTTCAAGAACCACGGCTATACGACTTACGTCTCCGGCAAGATTTTCCACTCCGGAATCGAGGACAGCGATGCCTGGGACTTCGGTGGCTGGGAGCGCCGCCGCAACAAGGGCGTCGGCGACTTCAAGCCGTCGCATGTATCCAATGACGAGCACCGTATCTGGGTCGAGAGCCGCGGCGGCGGAAAGAATCTCATCAAGAAAAACGGCATGAGGGAACTTGTGCCGGGAGACGAGTACAACGTGGGCCACGGGGCCGAATCAGACCGCTGGTTCGCCGATGAAGAGCGCTACAAAAGCGAGGAGACCAACACCGACAAGGCCATAGAATTCATCAAGTCCGCAGCCAAGAAGGACGAACCGTTCTTCATCGCCTGTGGCTACTCCAAGCCCCACACCCCGTGCATCGCGCCGCAGAGATTCTTCAATCTCTACAACACCGATGACATCCCTCTCGCGGAAGATTTCTGCACCTACCCGATGATCCCGCGCGGATTCCCAGCAGGCTCCATCAGGGAGATCAACGCCGACGTGTTCATCAACCGCCGCAGCAGCCCGGAGGACGCCAAATCATTCATCCGCGCCTACTGGGCCTGCATCAGCTATGTGGACTGGAACGTGGGCAGGCTCATCGCCGCACTCGACGAAGCGGGCCTGAGGGACAACACCATCATCGTATTCTGCGTTGACCACGGTTTCATGCTCGGCGAGAAGGGCAAGTGGTCGAAGGCCGGCTCGCTCTGGGAAGAGGCAACCAACACCCCGCTCGTGGTGGTGGATCCGCGCGCCAAAGGCAACGGCAAGGTGACATACCGCATCACGGAGAACCTCGACATCTACCCTACCCTCGTGGAACTCTGCGGCCTCCCGAAGAACGAGTACCTTGAGGGCAAGAGCTTCGCGGCGCTCCTGGACAACCCTGACGCCGAGTTCGACAAGCCGGCCTACACCGTCTGGGACAACCACGGCAAGGGCATCACCGGAGTCGGCATCCGCACGGAGCGTTGGCGCTATGCCGAGTTCTACGGGGCAGGTGCGGGACGCATGCTCATCGATGAGGTCAACGACCCTCACGAGCTTGTGAACCTCGCCGACCAACCGGAACTCGCCTCCCTCGTGGAGAAGTTCCACCAGATGGCCGAAGAATACGTAAAGGGCCAGCGGGAACTGTAAGCGACGGCACAGCACTCAAAGAAGGCCGGCGGAAATTTCCGCCGGCCTTCTTCGGAATATGGCAATTAATTAATACATTTGTCTACATGATCGATGCTGAATATATACAGTCTCTCTCTGACTACCTTTTCTGGGACACAGATAAAGGTAGTATTGACCTTGAATCCAATGCACCATTTGTCGTAAAACGCGTATTGGAATTCGGGCAGATGAAGGACTGGGAACTTATCGTTAAAAGATACGGAATGACTCGTATCGCAAACATTGCAAAAAATCTGAGGACCCTTGATCCGAAAGCAGTGTCATTCATCTCGGCCATCTCGTCAGTTCCAGAAGAAACTTTCCGATGCTACACTTCCAAACAATCTCCCACGACACACTTGAACTTCTGAGGAAGATCCAGTCTATTGACATATTAAAGGATACCAGACTCGTCGGCGGCACAGCGCTCGCCTTGCAGATTGGTCATCGGGTATCTATTGACCTTGATTTATTCGGGAGAGCAGATGCAGAATTGGAAGAACTGACTGAAGAGTTTTCGTCTTTTGCATCTTCCGTATCACCTATATCAGCATCAAAAATGATGAGATTCCTGATAGTTGACGGTATCAAGATTGACATAGTCAACTATAATTATCCGTGGATAGATGAGCCGGTAATTGAAGATGGTATCAGATTGGCAGGAATCAGAGACATTGCAGCAATGAAATTATCCGCAATAACGAATCGTGGAACAAAAAAAGACTTTATTGACTATTATTTTCTGCTTCAGAGCTACTCTTTGGATGAACTAATCTCTTTTTACAGACAAAAATATTCAGATGCCCAATTATTCACATCCATAAAGAGCCTTACATATTTTGAAGATGCAGAAACAGATCCTATGCCTAAGATGCTTGTGCCCATTAGATGGGAAGACGTGAAAGCAAATATAATTGCAGCGGTCAAGCAATATCTGAACAAGTAGAGAAGATAATTAAAATCTCTATGTGCAAAAAAACTGACAACTCAGAAGCGTTTTCTGATTCAAGGATCTGCACTTATACCAGAAATCTACTTCGCAAAAATCATAAAATTTCATTTTTGCGAAGTAGAACGATATAAAATTCTACAAATCAGTGCGATAAATTCTACTGACAGGGCCGGACGGCAACTTCGGATATAAAGCCATAAAGTACTCGTAACCAGGGATACACCATCCATTACCGACTTGTTCTATCCGCAGGCACAGGCTGACTCCGTCAGTGGTCCTCACACACTGGCTGACCTCGTATCCGCCCGTATTACCTGTAACGGCATAACCGACAAGAAGAGAATTTGTGGCGCATCATTAATAAATGTAATTTGTATCGTAGTTTGGAAACAAAATACTATCTTTGTACCATAATTCAAATAAAATGAGGAGCAACAAACTTAAAGTGATGTTGACAGAAGAAGCACAAACCTTTTTGGATGCACAGTCATTCAAAGCGCGACAGAAGATTTACTACAACATCTTCTTAGTCGAAAAAGGAATGATGAAAGTTGACATCTTCAAAAATGTAAGCAGTAATTTTGTTTCCGCAGATTTCAGAAAAAAGAGAACCGACAGTTTT
>ERZ808242.191-NODE-191-length-47327-cov-38.838424_pt1 | contig 47327 bp, 23 predicted proteins | sample MGYA00521244_ERZ808242 | MGnify/ENA primary metagenome ERZ808242 (study PRJEB31516, sample SAMN03275573) | gut metagenome | biome: mammalia-associated habitat; material: feces | host: Papio cynocephalus | place: Kenya | collected 2012-07-27 ... | reverse complement strand
GTTTCAGAGGCTCTTCCTTGGCACCGGAGCACACAGCGGTTCCGGAACGCGCGGCAACGGCAATGTCCGAACGCGCGCCGGCACCGGCGTGAGCAACGGCATCGGCCCCTGCCGGCCGTTCATCCGTCCGGACGTTCTCCGCGGCATCCGCGGCGCCATGCGCGGCCCGCAGCAACACCGTCCGCAATACTGCGATCGCATCGACATGCCCGCGGGCCGCGGCACCTATGCCATGTTCGAGGTCGAGCGATGCCACCCAGCGCCAATCGATCGGCCGCGAATCGGCATCCTTCGGCATCGAAACCGACCACTGATCGATGTCTTGTTTGGCTTCCGTGAGCCAGGAACGGTCCATCGTTGCTTCGTTCATACCTCGCATGTTAGTCGGAGGGTCTGGAATTGGCCGTTTTGCCGGATACCGCCGCAGTCGGCCGCATCCGGTCTTCTCGCACAGCCGAAAAGGGACGTTTTCGCAGCATTGTTTGCTTATGTTGTATGCCGTCGATATTCGTCTACTGAATAGGAAAGCATGTACACACCGATTATCGTGCAGAAAACAATCATGTTCGGCAAAGCCGCGGAAGACCATGCAGGCCGGGAACATCCGCGATGCCGTCGAAGCGCCACATCACGAACGCGTTCGTTCCGCAAGTATGGGGATTGCGAATGCTCCATCGAGGACGGACGATGCGGCGTTTCGTGCCGCAGCCGTTGCGGATACGCGCATACGTGCGCCTGCCGTGGAGAACATGACATTCGCTGATTTGACGGTGGCGACACCGCCATCAACGCATGGTGCCGCACGCGAAAGCATCCCGCGTGGCAACACGTTCAAACGACATCGCGGGCGCGCGTGCATTTGGCCGCCCAATGCACGCGCGCCCGCGAATTGCGAATCGGCCGCAAAACGGTCACAGATCGAAGCCAAGCTCCTTGGCGGCCTCGGTGGGAACCGGATCCTCACACCAGAAATCCTCAAGGTTCTCATTGGTGGTGAGACTGCGGATCTCCGCCTTGTCGATATACAGTTCACCGCTCAGGTGGTCGGTCTCATGCTGGAAGATGCGTGCCGGCCAGCCGTGCAGATGCTCCTCATGCCGTTTGCCGTCCTCGTCCTGCCAGCGGGCGGTGATGTCGAGCCAGCGTTTGCGCACCGCCTGATAGCCGTCGAAGCTCAGGCAGCCTTCGTAGAAGCTGCGCGTTTCAGTGCCGATCGGCTCGTAGCTGGGGTTGATGATGACATGGAACGGGAACTCGGCGGCCTCACGCGGATCGTCCGCGTCATCGGGGCCGGCATGGTCCTCGACCACGGCGAGCGCCAGTCCCAGACCGATCTGGGTGGCCGCGAGACCCACGCCCGGCGCCTCCAGCATGGTGACATGCATGGTGTCGATGAGTTTGTCGAGTGTTTTGCGGCTCAATTGGCCCTCGTATGCGGCGGTCTGCTGGCGCAGCACGGGTTCGCCGGCCTGCACGATCGGCAGCAGCTGCTCCTTGCCGCCGGACTTGATGAGCTTCTCGACCTCGCGGTTGAGCGCAATGTTGACTTTTGCGTTGTGTCCGAACACGGATTCCTCCTACAGGGCGAGCTCTTCGGCGACGATCTTGGCCAGACGGTCGCAGACCTCGTCGGCCTGCTGCTGCGTCTCGGCCTCGGCCATGACGCGCACAAGCGGCTCGGTGCCGGACGGACGCAGCAGCACACGGCCGGTGTCGCCGAGCAGCTTCTCCTCACGCTCGACCGCGGCCTGAATCTTGGCATTGGTCTTGGAGGCCATCTTGTCGACGTTCGGCACGTTGATCAGCGTCTGCGGCAGCTGCGGGAAGTCGGCTGCGAGCTCCTTGAGACTCTTGCCGGAGTTCACCACTTCGTTGCACAACGTCAATGCGGTGAGAGTGCCGTCGCCGGTGGTGGCGAATTCGCGGTTGATCACGTGGCCGGACTGCTCGCCGCCCAGCGAATAGTCGCCGCGCAGCATCTCCTCCAGCACGTAACGGTCGCCGACGTTGGTCTGCACGGTCTTGATGCCCATGGAGCGCAGCGCCAGCTTCAGTCCGAGATTGCTCATCACAGTGACCACAAGGGTGTCGTGGTTGAGCTTGCCCGCGTTCTTCTTGGCGCGTGCGAGGATGCCCATGATCTGATCACCGTTGACCATGTTGCCTTCGCTGTCGACGGCCAGGCAGCGGTCGGCGTCGCCGTCGAACGCCACGCCCAGGTCGGCGTCGGAGGCCTTGACCATGGCCTGCAGCTGCTCGGGGTGCGTGGAACCGGCGTTCTTGTTGATGTTGTAGCCGTCCGGGGACGCGTTGATGACGTTCACGTCGGCACCGGCGCGGCGCAATGCCTCAGGAGCGACCACGGAAGTCGCGCCGTTCGCGCAGTCGGCGACGACCTTCAGGCCCTTCAGCGGGGTCGGCTGGGATTTGTCCGGGCCAACGGGGGCGATGGTGGACACCAGATGGTCGATGTACAGGTTCGTGGCTGTGGCGGTGTCGTGGCTGATGCGGCCCACGCCGGCGCCGGTCGGGCGCTCCCAGTCCTGGCCGAGCACGGCCTCGATGTCGTCTTCCTTGGCGTCGGGCAGCTTGAAGCCGCCGCGGGCGAAGAACTTGATGCCGTTGTCGGGCATCGGATTGTGGGATGCGGAGATCACGGCCCCCATCTCGACATTCAGCACGGAGGTCAGGTAGGCGACGCCCGGCGTCGGGATGATGCCCGCGTCGATCACATCGAAGCCGCCGGCGGACATGCCAGCAGACAGGGCCGCGGCAAGAAAATCACCGGAGACTCGGGTATCACGGCCGACGAGCGCGCGGCGACGTCCCTCGAATTCGCCTTCGGCGTCATCCCCGCCCAGTACGCGCACCGCGGCGTCGCCCAAATCGAGCGCCAACTGTGCGGTCAGATCCTTGTTCGCCAATCCTCGAACGCCGTCGGTTCCGAACATACGTGGCATGAGTCTCAAATCCTCGCTATCTCAAAACGATAATTCCTCGCACTATCGTACTCAACAGTGCCGCCGAAACGGCATAGCCACGGCGCAATCGCCGAATGATTCACATTTTGCGCCGGCGTCCCGGCTTTTCGTCTGTGGATCCGCAAGACGCGCGGGGCTCGTCTTCCTGCGATACGCTCCATCGTTTTCGCATGATCCACATTTCTCGCAAAGAAACAAGACCGTGCGAACGCAAATGCCCCCGAAGCCAGTGTTTTCCAGGAGATGAATACTGAAAACACCGGTTTCGGGGGCATTATCCGCAATCCGGTTTCGCACGATGCTCATATTTCTGACGAAATGAGCATTATGCGAAACCGCAGATGCCTTCAACGTGGTTCCGAGCCCGCGCGGACGAACCTTCCCTTGGAACAGTCGATGGCGCTCCGGAATCACCTACTGTGCAAACCGCAGGCGATGCCAAATCACATCGACGCCGAGATGCATCACAATGACGCGTTGAAATCGCGCACCTTGAGCGTGCGGTGCGAAGCCTCCACATTACCGCGGATAATGCGCTGCAACGCGTTGTCCGCATCGGCGTGGGATACCAACCAAGCATCGCCCAGCTCGACCAACTTGGACGGGTCGGCATAGCCCGGGTACAGTCCTTCGAGCAGCGCCTCGGCCATGTGGAAGGTCTTGTTCTCCCAGATCCAGTCGGCGACCTCGAAATACTTCTCCGCGTAAGGCTCGGCCAGATCGGCGCGGGGGGTGGCCGCGAAGCCACGGGCCACCGCTTCAAGCTGCATGTTGGTCAGACCGTCGTTGTGCAGGGCCTCGTTCCATGCCCAGGCCTTGGCTTCGGCGTTGCCCGCCACTGCGCGCGCGCCGAATGCGAACTCACGGTTTTCGGTGGTTTCGCGCTTGGCGAGTTCGGCGTCGATGTCGGCCTGGGAAACCGCATTGATGGTGCTCAGCGCGTTGATGACCGTCCAGCGGAAGTTGTTGTCGATCTCAAGGCCGTCCAACACGACGGAGCCGTCGAGCAGCCCCTTGGCGTTGGCCTCGAATTCGGCATCGCCCGGTTCGCCGTAGCCCAGGTAGGCGGTGATGAGCTGGAACTGCTCGTCGGAACCGGCCTTGGCGGCTTTGGCGAGCTGGAACAGTTCGGCCGCCACGTGCCTCACCACTTCGGCACGCTCGGCCGGAGCGGTGTAGTGCCATGCGGTGGTGCTGACCTGGGCCAGCGCGTAACGGAACGTCGTGGATTCGCGTTCGGTGGCGAGCGCGGCCAGCGAGGTGTCGATGAACCGGCGGGCCGGCAGTTCGCCGTCGCGGGTCATGTCCCAGAGCGCCAGCCAGATCACGGAGCGCGCGAGCGCGTCGTCGAAACGGTACAGGTTCTCGGTGGCGAACTTCAGGCTCTTGTCGTCGAAGCGCAGCTTCGTATAGGTCAGGTCATCGTCGTTCACCAGGATCAGGGACGGGCGGACCTTGCCAGCGGCCGCCTCGACGACGGTGCGTTCGCCGTCGACGTCGAGCGAGAACTGGTCGGTGCGCACGATCTTGCCGGTGGCGGGGTCTTCGTTGTAGAAGCCTACGTTCAGACGGTGGGCGCGCAGCACCGGATGCTCCGCGGACGCGGTCTGGCGCAGCACAAGCTGCCTGATGGTGCCGTCCTCGTTCTCCTGCACTTCGGTGGCGATGGTGTTGATGCCGGACTGTTCGAGCCACTGGGCGCTCCACGCCTTCAGGTCGCGGCCGGAGGTGAGCTCCAGCTCGGCGAGCAGGTCGGCGAGCGTGGCGTTGGAATAGGCGTGCTTGTTCAGGTAGCTGTTGATGCCCTTGAAGAACTTCTCGCGGCCGACGTAGAACACGAGCTGCTTGAGCACGGAGGCGCCCTTCGCGTAGGTGATGCCGTCGAAGTTGACGTAGGTGTCGTTCAGGTCGTTGATCGGGGCGACGATCGGATGCGTGGTGCTCAGCTGGTCCTGGCGCAGCGCCCAGCTCTTCTCGCCGGAGCTGAAGGTGGCCCATGCGTCCTTCCATTCGGTGGCTTCGGCGGTGGCGAGCGTCGACATGAACTCGGCGAAGGATTCGTTGAGCCACAGGTCGTTCCACCACTTCATGGTGACGTAGTCGCCGAACCACATGTGGGCGAGCTCGTGCAGCACGGTGACCACGCGGCGTTCCGCGTAGGCGTCGGTGACCTTCGATTCGAACACGTACTGGTCGCGGATGGTGACCATGCCGATGTTCTCCATGGCGCCGGCGTTGTATTCCGGCACGTAGATCTGGTCGTACTTGGCGTACGGGTAGGGCACGCCCCAGGTCTTGGCGTAGAAGGCGAAGCCCTTCTTGGTGATGTCGAACAGATAGTCCACGTCCTTGGCGAACGCCTTGGCAAGCGCTTGGCGGCAGTACATGGCCATCGGCACGGTGCGGCCGTCCTCGTTGGCGTATTCGGTGTGCCATTCGGCGTATGGGCCGGCGCAGATGGCAGTGAGGTAGGAGCTCATCTTCGGTGTGGATTCGAATTTCCACAGCTTGGTCGTTTCGGCCTCGTGGTCGCCGAGCGTTCCGGCTTCGGTGACGGTTTCGGTGTCGTCGACGGATGCGACCGGCATGTTGGAGGTGACGATCCAGGACTTCGCGGCCAGCACGGAGAAGTCGAACACCGCCTTCAGGTCGGGCTGGTCGAACACCGCGTAGACGCGGCGTGCGTCCGGCACCTCGAACTGGGAATACAGGTAGATGTTGCCGTCGGACGGGTCGACGCTGCGGTGCAGGCCTTCGCCGGTGTTGGAGTACTGGCACAGCGCCTTGACGGTGACCTCGTTGTGTTCCTTGAGGTTCTTCAGTTCGATGCGGCTGTCTACGAACGCCTCGGCCGGATCCAGGGTTTCGCCGTTCAGCGTGATTTCGCTGACTTCGTCGGCGATCAGATCGAGGAAGCTGTTCGCGCCCGGTTTCGCGTCGAAGGTGATGGTGGTGTCGGATCCGAAGTTCTTGGCACCGCGGGTCAGGTCGAGTTCGACCGTGTAATGGATGGGCCCGTCGATGACGCTTTTGCGTTCCTCTGCTTCGATGCGGGTGAGGTTTGCTCCTGGCATGTCACTCCTTTCAATAGCAGGCGGCGCAACCGGTTGTGCCGGTTGCGCCGCCTGCATTCGTTGTTTGCTCGGCATTGCCTGGCAGTGCCGACATTCAGGCTGATTGCAGTCTACAGCAATCGTGGCCCCTGTATATTACTTCGCCGCGTTCAGACCCATCGTTTCGTCGATGTCCTGCGCGATGTCGGCGACGACCGGAACGATCATCGGCTTGCGGTGCAGCTGACGCGCCACCCAGCTTCCCAGCGTGCGGCGCATGATCTGCTGCAGCTTGTAGGTGTCGTGCGTGCCCTGCATCATCGCGTCCTGCAGTTGCTCGACGATCTGATGGCGCACCTTGTCGAATTCGCTTTCGTCCTCGGCTACGGCGTTGAGGTAGATCTTCGGGCCGGAGACGACGTCTGCGGTTTCGGTGTCGACCACGACGAAGCTGGAGACGAAGCCTTCGGTGCCGAGGATGCGGCGCTTCTCGAGCTCGTCCTCCGTCAGCTCGCCGACGGAATCGCCGTCGACGTACACGTATCCGCACGGCACGGAGCCGACGACCGCGGCCTGGCCATGGTACAGGTCGACGACATCGCCGTCTTCCGCAAGCACGACGTTCTGCGGGTCCACGCCGGTCTTGACCGCGATCATGCCGTTGGCGACCAGGTGGCGGTTCTCGCCGTGGATCGGCATGGCGCACTTCGGCTTGACGATGTTGTACATGTACAGCAGCTCGCCTTCGTTGCAGTGGCCGGAGACGTGCACCGCGGCGTTGTCGCGGTTGACCACGCGGGCGCCGAGCTGCACGAGCTTGTTGATGACCTTGTAGACGCCGTGCTCGTTGCCCGGAATCAGGGAGCTGGCCAGAATGACCGTGTCGAACTCGTTGATGGTGATGTCGCGGTGGTTGCCGTCGGCGATGCGGCCGAGGGCCGCCATCGGCTCGCCCTGGGAGCCGGTGCACATGTAGACGAGCTTGTCGTCCTGCACGTCATGGGCCTGCTTGAGGTCGATGACGGTGTTCTCCGGCAGGCGCAGGTAGCCGAGGTCGGCCGCGATGGACATGTTGCGCACCATGGAGCGTCCGACGAACACGACTTTGCGGCCGTATTTGTGGGCGGTGTCCACGACCTGCTGCACGCGGTGCACGTGGCTGGAGAAGCTGGCGACGATGATCTTGCGGGTGGCCTGCGCGAACGCCTGGTCGAGCGCCGGGCCGATGGAGGTCTCCGGCTTGACGAATCCCGGCACCTCGGCGTTGGTGGAATCCATCATCAGCAGGTCCACGCCCTTTTCGCCGAGCTTGCCGAATTCCACCAGATCGGTGATGCGGTGGTCGAGCGGCAGCTGGTCGAGCTTGATGTCGCCGGTGTCGATCAGGGAACCGGCCGGGGTCTGCACGAATACCGCAAGCGCGTCCGGGATGGAGTGGGTCACGTTCACGAATTCGAGGTTGAACGGGCCGACCTTGAGCTTTTCGCGTCCCTTGACCTCGACCATCGTCGGGTTGATGCGGTGTTCCTTGCACTTCGCCTCGACGAAGGCGAGCGTCAGCTTGGAACCGATCAGCGGGATGTCCGGACGGAGCTTGAGCAGATACGGCACGGCGCCGATGTGGTCCTCGTGGCCGTGGGTGAGCACCAGCGCCTCGACCTTGTCGAGACGGTCCTTGATGTAGTGGAAGTCGGGCAGGATCAGGTCGACGCCCGGCTGTTCCTCTTCCGGGAACAGCACGCCGCAGTCGATGAGCAGGATGTGGCCGTTGTATTCGATCACATTCATGTTGCGGCCGATTTCGCCCAGGCCGCCCAGCGGCACGATGCGCATGGAGCCCTTGCGGTACTTCGGCGGTGCGATCAGCACGTCGTCCTGCTGGGGAGCGGTGGTCTGCGGAGCCAGATGCTGGCGGCGGCCGGTGCCACGGCTGGAATTGCCGTTGCGGGAGACGCGGGAGCGACCCGTTCCCTTCCTTCTGGAAGTGGTCTTCTCGGCGTTTTCGGACCTCGTCGATTTGCCGGACCTGGTGGATTTAGCGGATTCGGAACGCTTTGCAGCCTTGCTGCCGCGCCTATGTGTTGTTTTCTTGGTTTCTTCTGTAGCCATTCTTAGTTGGATTTCCATTTGCTAATTGCCCCCGCCTTTGCGGGAACGAGGAATTCGAGGGGCCTGCGCGACGGCGTTTCCGTAGCGTTCCGCCGTATCGTCACGATCATTTCCGATGACCGCGCAGACCATGGTCGCGATGGTTTCGTCTTCTGTTATGTATTCCGTTATAGCAGAAGCGCTACCGCGACAAAGCGCCGCGCGGATGGCCATGCCATCCGCGCGGCGGCAAGCATCATAGAAGGCCTGCGGCCTTCATGCCCTGTTCGGCACGTTCGTATTCGGCTTCGCCCGGACCGACGTTCGGCAAGCGCATGGTGGTGTCGTCGAGCACGCCACGGACCTTCAGCGCGGCCTTCGCCATGACCGCTTGGAAGCCGGTGCCGTTCAACGCCTCGACCAGCGGGGCGAGCTGGACGGCGATGCGCTGGGCCTCGTGGATGTCGCCACGGTCGAAGGCATCGGCCAGAGTCTTCATCGGGCCGGCCGCCGCGTGCGCGATCACGGAGATGATGCCGACCGCGCCGACGGAAAGGAAGGGCAGGAACAGGCCATCATCGCCCGAGTACCAGGTCAGACCGGTCTCCATGCGCTTGCGGACGGCGCCGGCGATGTCGCCGGTGGCGTCCTTCACGGCCTTGACGTGGTCGAGTTCCGCGAGGCGACGGTAGGTTTCCAGCTGGATGTGCAGACCGGTGCGTCCCGGCACGTCGTACACGATGATCGGTTTGTCGGCGGAGTCGTTGACCGCCTTGTAGTGGCGGAAAACGCCTTCCTGCGATGGACGGGAATAGTACGGGGCGACCACGAGCACCGCGTCGGCGCCCGCCTCCTGGGTCTGCTCCACCATGCGCACGGTGTGGGCGGTGTCGTTGGAGCCGGCGCCGGAGATGACCGGGACGCCCACCACTTCCTTGACCGCCTGGACCAGCTCGACCTTCTCCTCCATGTGGGTGGTCGGGGATTCTCCGGTGGTGCCGTTGACCACCAAGCCATCGGCGCCATCGGCCACAAGCTGCTTCGCAAGCTTTTGCGCGGCTTCGAAATCAACGGAGCCGTCGGCCTTCATAGGCGTGACCATGGCCGGAAGAATACGTCCGAAAGGAGCAGGATCAAGAAGATGCATTGTACCGTCTGTCATACGGTCAACGGTACTTCCCTCTACGGACGCATGCGGCCGCCCATGGACACGGAACATCACATTCCATCCGGCCTGCCGGCAAGAACCGCAACCACGCATTGCAGGAATGCCGTGGCGGTGAATACGACAAGAGACATCCGGTAACCGCCAGTGAGCTGCGCCAGCATCCCGAACATCAGGGGACCGAGCGAGGCAATCAGATAACCAAGCGATTGCACAATCCCCGAAAGCGCCACAGTTTCGGCGCCGTCATGGCCGCGCAGGGCGATCAGCGCAAGCGCCACCACCAGAGAAGCCCCTTGCGCGCAGCCGCCGATCAACGCCCACACGGGCATGACACGAGGTAGCAGAAGCATGCCTAGACCTGAGATGAGCATGGGGACGCTGGATGCGACCGCGGCATAGACCTGACTGCCTCGCACGTCCATCAGCCTCGGAACAAGCAGACCGGAAAGGATGCCGACACCTTGGAAGATGAACAGATGCGCGCCTGCGGTGGATGCGTCGAATCCGATGGACGAGGAGACGCTTGGCATCCAATTCGACATCGTGTAAAAAGCGGATGACTGCAATCCCATGAACAAGGTGACATACCAAGTCATCGGCCGACGCAGAACATGCGCGAACACGGCGCGCGTCGAATCCGTGGATGCCGCGGCAGGCAATGGGACGCGACCATAATTTTCGCGGCCGGCATCATCGACTGCGGACTTTCGGCAGTGCAATATGCGCAATGACCATAATAAGGCGACGAGCAATGGCGGTACGCTCCACACAGCCAATGACGGTCGCCAATCATTCCAGATGCCGGCAATCGGCTCCGACAACAGACCCGCGGTGGCGCTTCCCGCGGTAATGCAACCGGAATAGATACCCGTCGCCATAGGCACATGGTCCGCATAATCACGTTTGGCGACCACCGGTACGAGAACGTTGCCGACAGCAATGGCGGATGCGAAAATCACCGTGCCAAGCCAAATGCCCGCGCTACCGCCGAATGAGCGGATGAAATCGCCAATGGCGATGCACAGTAAGGCGACAAGCACCGATGCATCGACTCCGATGCGACGCGCAAGGAACATGACCAAAGGACTCACCACGGCAAAAGCAAGCAACGGAATCGCCGTCAGCACGCCTTGCAGACCTTCGGCCCAGTGAAGATCCGCCCCTATACGAGCAAGCACTGGACCGACCGCAGCGATGGCGGGGCGCAAATTCAGCGAGACCAAAAAAATCAGGGAGGCCCATGGACCCGCGGCAAAGAGTTTACGTGCCCGGGAACCAGATATTCCCATAAATCCGATATGCGGCATTAGCAATCCTCAAGTTCGCCCAACCGTCCGAATACGTCATTGATACGCCGTATTCGTGTCGACGCATTCCGCGCCTGGTCGCTCACCACATCGACCAGCAACGCGGCCAAGGCGAATGCCGAAGTGAAACTCGACAATACATGTGAGCTCAACGCAACTTCGAATAGCGTTATGTCACGTCCGACGAGCGCGGCTCTGGCGGATAAATCGCCAATCACCGCCACGCGCACATGCTGCGCCAGCAACGCATCGATCACTGCCGCGAAGAAAGCCGGCCTTCTGCGGACGCCAACGACGATGGCCACGTCGCCCTCACCGAGTCCCGCGATTTCCTCGGCCACACTCTGGCCAGAATGCGGCAGAACATCAACATCCGCACGCAGCTGCAACAATTGCTCACGCAAGTGCAAGGCGACCGCATAGCAATTACGCCACCCGATCACGGCCACACGCCGCGCCTTCATCAACGCCTTACCCGTTTCTACGAGCGCCTGCTGGTCGACCCCCTCGAAGGTTCGTTCAAGGCTGTCCTCGTCACGCCGAAGATGATCCGTCACGATGTCGTCGCACCGCGATGACGCCGCTATCTCGGGAGCGCCAAGCCGATGCACACGGCGTACATCCCGGCGGAATTCAGCCGCATTCGCATAGCCAAGTTTGCGGTATAGACGGCTCAGCGTGGGTTGCGACACGCCACTCAGCCGAGACAATTCCACGGAATTGCACACCAACACATCCGTCATATGCCCAAGAATGAATTGCGCGGCTTCACGCTCCGTCGACGTCAAAGAAGCGAATGACCTGTGGATACGTTCCACCAGCCCGTCGTCTTTTCGGCTTCCACGCATGGCTTCAGACTTTTTCGCGACAGATTCCCTTGAAATCGAAATTTCAGATGATTCACCGCCCATTATCCCTCATTCGAAATCTTAATTGCGTAAAACAATGACCTTTTCAATATATACCCCGTCTTTCAAGGCATCTTCACTTGTAAACAACCGTTAACATGAATGAAAAATTTCAGTCATTCGCCAATGCTGAAATATTTCTATCAAATCAATCATGGCACATAACCGGAGACCAACGGCTTATGCGCCGCAAAAGACGGGAGCGACATCATGGAACAGAACACTTCTTTCAAACCTGTAAACCCACCCCACCGGCTGCTTATGGCCCCCGGGCCCACCAACGTGGATCCCCGAGTGCTTGCGGCAATGAGCAAGCCGACAGTCGGGCAATTCGATCCATACATGTTCAAGATCATGGGCGAAGTGCAAAGCATGCTGCGCATCATCTTCAAAACCAGCAACACCCAGACCATGGTGGTCGACGGAACCTCACGATCCGCCATTGAAGCCGCGTTCGTATCAGCGATAGCGCCCGGCGACCCGGTGCTCGTGTGCTGCGCGGGACGTTTCGGCATGCTGCTGAAGGAAATCGCTCAACGCTGCGACGCCGACGTGCATGTCATCGACAAACCGTGGGGCGAGGTCTTCGGCCTTCAAGAGATCGAAGACGCCATCGCCACAGTCAGGCCAAAACTCGTAGCGACCGTACAAGGCGACACCTCCACCACCATGTGCCAGCCCCTTGAAGGACTGGGCGATATCTGCCATAAGTACGGCGCGTTGCTTTACACCGACGCCACCGCCTCCATGGTCGGCAACGATCTCAACGTCGACGAATGGGGAATCGACATCGCGACCACCGGTATGCAAAAATGTTTCGGCGGCCCCTCCGGCATGGCCCCCATCACCGTCTCCGACAGGGCAGCGGCCATTATGGAAGAACGGAAAAGCATTGAGGCGGGAGTGGCCGAAGCCGGAGAAATAGCAAAAAACCGCATCCGCAGCAACTACTTCGACATGCCTCAGATTTTCGATTACTGGGGTCCGCGTCACCTCAACCATCATACGGAGGCAACGCATATGCTCTATGCCATGCACGAGGCGGCCCGCATCATCGTCGAAGAGGGCATCGACAACGTCATCGAACGGCATCGCGTGAACGGTGCCGCCATGAGCGCAGCCATCGAAGGTATGGGACTCAAGCTCTACGGAGACCAAAACCACCGCATGAACGACGTGATCGGCGTGATGATTCCGCAAGAAGTGGATGACGCAAAGATCCGCGCACAGCTGCTCGACGATTTTTCCGTGGAAATCGCCTCGTCGTTCGGCCCGTTGAAAGGAACCATCTGGCGCATCGGCGTAATGGGATGCAATGCCCGCAAGGACGCAGTGCTCACCTGCGCCTCCGCACTTGGCAACGTGCTGGAACGCAACGGCGTGAAAGTCGATACCGACAAGGGCGTCGAGGCGGCACTGGCCGTATACGCAGACGCAAACCGGGACGCCTGATCACGCCCAGCCGATGGCGACGCGCGAATAGCGGCACAACAACGAAATACGGAGGGACACGATGAAAGCACAGGAATGGGCCACGCAGGAGGCCGATGAGATCCTCGACCGATGCGATCAACTGGCCAAATTGACCAGTATGGAAAACGGCATCGAACGCGATTATCTATCGCCGCAAATGGCCGAAGCCTACAAACTGACGGCAGGATGGCTTGAAGACGCCGGCATCGCCACGCATATCGATCAGGCCGGCAATCTGGTAGGACGACTCGAAGGACGCGAACCCGGACTGCCGGCACTGGTATTGGGATCGCACCTCGACTCAGTACCAGACGCAGGCAAGTACGATGGCATCCTCGGCGTGGTTGCCTCGGTATCAGTGGCGGCGCATCTGGCACGCAGCGGCAAAAACAAGGAATTGCCGTTTGCCATCGAAGTGCTGGGATTCGGAGATGAGGAAGGCGCGCGATTCGGTGCGACGCTACTCGGCTCGTATGCATTCAGCGGAGGCTGGCGCAATGAATGGCTTGACCGCATTGACCGCAATGGCATAAGCATGCGTCAAGCATTCATTGATTTCGGGCTCGATCCAGAGAAGATCGACGAAGCCGCTCGAAAACGCGAAGATTACATCGGTTATCTGGAATTTCATATCGAGCAGGGGCCGATCCTCGAACAGCGTGACAGAGCGCTTTCTTCCGTCACCTCCATTGCCGCGGCCAGCAGGTACATGGTCACGGTAAACGGGATGTCATGTCACATCGCGACACCGTACGACTTGCGCCATGACGCGCTGACCGCAGCCGCGGAAATCATCAGCGCCATCGATGGCATCAGCCAAAAGGCTGGCACCAGAGCCAATGTCGGCGAAATCTCCGCCGAGCCCGGCGGCGTAAATGTCATTGCGGGAAAGGTGACGTTCAGCCTCGACGTACGCGCTGGAGACGATGCCCTGCGAGATGCCGTGTTCGATCAAATCTGGAAACGCGCAGATGCCATTGCCGCGTCACGCCACGTCACAGTCGCCCATACGCAAATCCATAGCGCCAACGCAGTGCACTGCGACCCATTCCTACGCTCCTGCATCGAAAAAGGCATCGAGCAGGCAGAAGGCAAGGAGGCGTTCGGACTGGTCAGCTATCCAGGGCACGACGGCATGGCCATCGCCAGACTGCTACCAATCGCCATGCTGTATGTGCGCTGCAAGGGTGGCATCAGCCATAGCCCATACGAATCGGTGCGGGCCGATGACGTGGCATACGGCGTACAGGCCTTTGAACAGGCGGTGCTGAACGTCGCGGATCAAAACCCCGACAAATCGTGCGCGGAATCGGAAAAGGAAGACTGAGATGAATGCGGAACAGCAGGCGGATATCGCCATCCGAGGCAATATTCTTGTCGACGGCGTGCAAATCCATGGAACCGTCGTAGTGGACAATGGACAGATCACCACGGTCGCCAACACCCCGGAATACGAGGTCGAGGCCAAAGAGAACATACATCTGCAAAACGACGAAGTGCTTATCCCCGGCATTGTGGATACACATGTGCACATCAATGAACCGGGACGAACCGAATGGGAAGGTTTCGAATGCGCCACCCAGGCTGCGGCAGCAGGAGGAGTGACCACCGTACTCGACATGCCACTCAACTCGAATCCGCCGACGTTGACTTGCGAAGCCCTGGATCTCAAAAAACAATGCGCCTTGCACAAGGCGCATGTGCAACTTGGCTTCTGGGGCGGTGTAGATGAAACGAATATCGGGCACCTCAAAAAACTATGGGATGCGGGAGTGTTCGGCTTCAAATGCTTCCTCTCCCCCAGCGGCGTAGACGAATACGGCTCATTGTCGTACGACAAACTCGAACAGGCAATGCGAGAGGTGGCGGAGTTCGGAGGATTGCTCATTTGCCATGCAGAAGATCCGCATGAACTTGCGTCGCGCGCCTCGAAAATCGGGTCTACATACCGCAGTTTCGAGGAGTCAAGACCCGCAGAATGCGAAGCCAGAGCAGTGCGCAACGTCATCCGACTGGCAGAACGCACCGGCTGCCGCACACATATTCTTCACGTATCCAGCGGATCGACCGTCGATGTGATTCGTGAGGCGAAAGCCAAGAGGCTGCCAATCACCGCAGAGACCTGCCCACATTACCTAACGTTGGATTGCGATCACATTCCCGATGGGAACACCGCTTTCAAATGCTGCCCGCCGATTCGCGACATACGGGAGCAAGACGCATTGTGGCGCGGTCTGGTAGATGGCACTCTCGATTTCATCGCAACCGATCACTCCCCCGCCGATGCAAAGATGAAGGCAGGCACGCTCGCCACGGCCTGGGGAGGCGTTTCCAGCCTACAGGTCGGATTCCGGGCGGTACTGACCGCAGCCATGCGCCGCGGTCTTGGACTCGCCGACACGGTGCGATGGATGTCCCGCAACTCCGCGCTATTCGCCGGTTTCCACGACCGTGGCGCGATTCGCCCCGGAAACCGAGCCGATCTGGTAATCATCCGTCCAAACGAACGATTCACGGTCCACGCAGAACAATTGAAAAGCCGCAATCCAATCAGCGCATTTGACGGGGCCACGCTCAACGGCGTAGTTGTTCGGACGTTCATAGGTGGACACGAACCCCGTATCGATGAAAGGAATCTCATCAGACGTCCATGAACGCCGAACCAAAGATCCCATCGCCATGAAAGGAACAACCATGAGTCCCAACAACAACCAACCAACATTCGACAATGCACCCGACGTGTTGCCACGGGATCTGCTCGCGTCCATGAACCGGTACGAACAGGCGCTTATGGCCAATGACAAGACGGTACTTTCGGCGTTATTCGCCAACGACCCGGACGACATTCCATCCGTCCGGTCAGACGATAACGGCATACTCGCCGGGCATGCGACCATTTCCGCCTTCCGCAGGCAGCGCGCGTCCGCTCCGATTCGAAAATTGCGTCAGCGCATCGCCCGAATGCTCAGTAAGGATAGCGCCTGCATCATATCGCAATTCGATAAGGCGAGCGGCGGACAGATTTTCCAAACACAGATTTGGCAACGCATCGGCGATGAGTGGAAAATCGTCATGGCACATCTCACCTATCCCAAGACGGCAATCGATAAACGAATCTGGCGTGTAGTGGGAGCCCCACTCGTCGAACCCACAAAACCCGGACCGCTCTCAGGCATGCGCGTAGCCGTTAAGGATTTGTACGCAGTGCAGGGGCAGCGTATCGGAGCCGGCAACCCCGCTTTTCAACGCGCATCGTCCATCTGCGGGCAATCCGCGCCCGCAGTGCGCATGCTTCTCAATGCAGGCGCGGCAGTAACGGGCATAGCGCAGACCGATGAATTCGCATACTCTTTGGCTGGCACAAACGCGCATTATGGAACTCCCCCAAACCCGAAGGCTCCAGGACATGTCAGTGGCGGGTCGTCATCCGGCCCCGCCTCAGCCGTAGCGTGCGGTCAGGCCGATATCGGGCTTGGAACAGATACCGCCGGTTCCATTCGCATCCCCGCCTCATATCAGGGACTATGGGGCATCAGAACCTCGCATAATCGCATCAGCACAGATATGATACTTCCCCTTTCGCAATCATTCGATACCGTAGGGTGGATGACCCGAGACGCGCAGACCCTCGCCTTCGCAGGCAATGCATTGATTCCGGATCGAGACCGCATAAGCTTGTCGCGCACCCTTCTTATGTGCGACAAGCTTAATGAATGCGTAACTCCCGACGTCCATGAGGCTTTCGACCATTTTTGCAATGGCGTCCGCTCGGCAGTGTCCAATGAACGCATCAATACGCTGCGCTCCATCGACCAGGCACCGTTCGATCCAATGATGCTCGACAATTTCCTTTCGATTTTTCAAGTGGTACGCGGTTTTGAAGCATGGCGCAATAACGGTGAGTGGATCAGCGAGCACCACAATGACATCGCCCCCGAAATCGCTGCGAGATTCGACCATGATTCGCATATTTCCCATTCGCAATACATGCGCGGCCTGGAACATCTGCAACAGGCCCGATCTGCAATACGCGAGATCGTCGGAAACAATACGCTGCTTATTCCCACGGCATCATCAACCGCCCCGATGATCATGCCAAACGGCGACATCTCCAATATCGAAGACGCGCGGGCACGCACGTTGCGCCTGACCTCAATCGCCGGCGTCGGAGGACTTCCCGCCATAAACATCCCATTGCAAAACGCCAATGGACTACCATGCGGCGCATGTCTGCTCGGACCAGCCGGCTCCGATAGACAACTCATGGAATTGGCCAAAGAGCTATATCATAAATCGATATCTCAGTGAGCATAGACTTCGCTCCCGCAATCACGGCAGGGGGCTTCGGAATCATGATTCCGAAGCCCCCTGCCGTATATATGCAGCGCAAAGACACACAGTGACCACCCGCACATCGCGTAATGAAATTATTTTTTCACACCGCAGCCACCATGCCCATATTTCCCAAATATTAACCCATCTCCCCACATCGGCCACTTTTAAGCAAACTCCGCGCACGAATGTGACAAAACCATTTCAAAATCCCTCAATACGCAATCAATTCGAAATACAGATCTCAAGGAAATCGAAATAAAAATTTCCGTTAATAAAGGCACCGGCAACTACAGATTCTTTCAACAACGCAGCACAACAGGAGGCTTACGATGACCACAGCAACCATCGGCAACAGCTTCACGCCAGCGAGCTCAGACACGCAGCAAATCCCATCGAATCATTCCGACAAACATACGCAGGGCAGTTCCGCAACCATCATCAAGGACAGCTACAGCCCCCGTCTGGCAAACAAGGACCTCGCTCCGCTCGCAAAGCAGACCTGGTCCTGGTACAACATTTTCGCATTCTGGATGTCGGACGTGCATTCCGTCGGAGGCTACGTGACCGCAGGAAGCCTATTCGCACTCGGCATCGCCAGCTGGCAGGTGTTCATCGCGCTCATCATCGGCATCGGCATCGTGCAATTGCTAGTCAATCTCGTAGCCAAACCCAGTCAACGCGCCGGTGTGCCATTCCCCGTCACCATGCGTTTTGTGTTCGGCGTCAAAGGCGCTAACATTCCCGCCATCATCCGCGGCATCATCGCGGTAGCGTGGTATGGAGTGCAGACTTTTCTCGCCTCCGAATCCCTCAATATCATCTTTCTCAAGTTTTTCCCCGAAGCGCAGACGCTCGCAGAGAATTATTCATTCCTCGGACTTTCAGCACTGGGATGGATTTCCTATGGCATATTGTGGATAGCCCAAGCATGCGTGTTCTGGAAAGGCATGGACACCATACGCAAGTTCACCGATTTCGCAGGGCCGCTGGTATACGCGGTAATGTTCGTCCTCGCCATCTATCTGGTGGTGCGGGCAGGCGGACTTGGAGCCATCGACCTCAACCTGTCAAGCGGCAAGCCGATGGGCCTAGTCGAATCCGTTCCCGTGATGATCACCGCCATCGCGCTCGTCGTTTCGTACTTCTCCGGCCCCATGCTCAACTTCGGCGATTTCTCTCGTTACTGCAATTCCTATGAGAACGTCAAAAAAGGTAATTTCTGGGGATTGCCGGTGAATTTTGTGGTGTTCTCCCTGCTCACCGTGATCTGCGCCTCCGCGACCGTACCCGTTTTCGGTGAATTAATCACCGACCCGATCAAGACCGTGGAACGCATCGACACCCCATTTGCGATTCTTCTGGGCGGTGTCACCTTCGTCACCGCAACGGTCGGCATCAATATCGTGGCGAACTTCGTCTCCCCCGCCTTCGATTTCTCGCACGTCAACCCGCAGAAAATCAATTGGCGGACCGGTGGTATGATCGCCGCGGTGGGATCGGTGATCATCACCCCATGGAATTGGTATTCGAACGATCAAGCCATCCATTACACGCTTGATTTGCTGGGAGCGCTCATCGGACCGCTGTTCGGTATTCTTGTGGCGGGATACTTCATCGTGGCGCACCAGCGCATCGTCGTGGATGACTTATTCACCATGAGCCCAAAGGGACGTTATTGGTACCGTAACGGATTTAATCCGAATGCCGTGCTGTCCTTGGTGTTTTCCGGCATTCCGTCAATTTGCTGCGCAGTGATGCCCAGTTCCCTCAAGCAGATGGGCATCATCGACTTGACCGCGCTCTCGAACTTCAGTTGGTTCATCGGTGCCGGACTCGGTTTGATGATTTTCACGGTGCTGGAGCACTATCGCCCGCAAATCATCCCCCTTGCAGCCAATGACGCAACGGTGAATGACGGCAGCGCCACAAAGTAGCGCCATCACTTCGCATTGAAATGCGAGACGCACAACCAACAGCATGTTGTGGTTTCCAACGTACCTGGGAGCCACAACATGCCATATCACCCACATTCCATCTATTTCATCACCATTGACTCGTCAATTCCTCGAGGTCAACATGAAAATCAAAATCATCAATCCAAACACTACGTGGTCCATGACCCATACCATAGAGGAGGCGGCGCGCGCAGCCGCCGGCAAAGACGTATGCATCGAAGCTGTAAGCCCAACCATGGGACCGGTTTCCATCGAATCGCATAGCGATGAGGCACTGGCCGCGGTTGGCGTGATGGACGAGATTCGCAAAGGCGAGAGAGAAGGGTGCGACGCCTATGTATTGGCCTGTTTCGGCGATCCCGGTCTCCATGCCGCGCGAGAACTGGCGTATGGACCGGTAATCGGCATCGCCCAAGCCGCGTTCCATGTAGCTTCACTAGTCGGACGTTCATTTGCCATCGTCACGACGCTCGGGCGCACCCTCGGAAGGGCGCAAGACCTAGTGGATGAATACGGATTCACGAGACAGTGTGTGGCCTATCGCGCCTGCGAAGTACCAGTGCTGGATCTCGACGAGCACCCCGATGCCGCATACCAAGCATTGTTGACGGAATGTCAAACAACTTTGGACCAGTGCGACGCCGATTCCATCGTACTGGGATGCGCAGGAATGGCTGGCATGTGCAAACAACTGGAAGAATCACTGCACGTACCGGTGATCGATGGGGTCAGCGCCGGCGTCGCATTGGCGGAGTCATTGGTACGCATTGGCGCACACACCTCATCCCGGCGAGAATATTCGGTTCCCGGCACCAAAAAGGTAACGGGCATACTTTCTGAATTCACCCGATGACCGGTCATCTTGTGTCATCGCGAATCGGTTTCCCAAAAGACCGATTCGCGATGACACATGACGTTCAGTCGAGGTAGGCTTCCGGGTTCTGGCTGAAGCGGTCGGCGCAGCCCGGATTGCAGAAATAGTAGGTCTTGCCGTTGTATTCACGGGTGGCGGGCGCGTTCGCCGGATCCACGCTCATGCCGCAGACCGGATCGGTCGCGGACGCAGTGGCGTTCCGCCCGGCCATGGAGCCATGGCCGCACCCTTGATGGCCGCCGCAGCAGCCTCCTTTCGCGGACGCGTGCGCATCCATCGACATGGATTCCTTCTTGGCTTTGTGATTGCTGAACAATCCCATGATGATTCCTTTCTGGTTGGTGTTGCCCGCTTGCGGATTCGGTTTGCGGACACGGTATGGCTTGCCGCCGCGGCCATGGCCGACGCCATGCGCCGTGCCGCGCCCGCCATCGGCGACAAGCGCGTTCGGATCGAACAGACGGAGCCGGCTGGCGTTCGTCACCACGCATAACGATGAGAACGCCATGGCCGCGCCCGCGATCATCGGACTGAGCATCTGGCCGGTGAACGGATACAATACACCCGCCGCGATCGAGATGCCCACACTGTTGTATCCCAAGGCGAAACCGAGGTTCTGCGCGATGTTGCGCATCGTCGCATGGGACAAATCGAGCGCGTGCACGAGGCCCATCAGCGAGCCGTTCATCAGGGTCACGTCCGCGGATTCGATGGCCACGTCGGTTCCGGAGCCGATGGCGAATCCCACATCAGCGCGGGTAAGCGCGGGCGCGTCGTTGATGCCGTCGCCAACCATCGCCACCGTATATCCGCGGGATTGCAGCCTCACGATTTCGTCGGCTTTGTTCTCCGGCCGCACGCCGGCCACCACATGGTCGATGCCGACCTGCCGCGCGACCGCCTGCGCCGTCGTCGCGTTGTCGCCGGTAAGCATGACGACTTCCGCGCCGCGCAACCGCAATTGCCGTACCGCGCCGCGGGAATCCGGCTTCACCGTATCGGCGACCGCCACGATTCCGGCGAGCTCGCCGTCCACCGCCACCAGCATGGGGGTCTTCCCCTGCGCGGACAAGCGTTCCAGATCATCGATGACCACGTCCAGATCCTCATCGCCCACGGAAGGCATGCCGATGTCCAGATCATCGATCAAATCGGTGTTGCCCACCGCCACCGGATGGCGCACGCCCCGGAACGTCACATCCGCCGTGATGCCCCGCCCCGCGACCGCGCGAAAATCCGATGCCGTTCCCGTCTGGAGCCGCTTCGCGCGCGCCGCGGCGACGATCGCGGCTGCGAGCGGATGCTCGGAATCCTGTTCGGCGCAGGCCGTGACCGCCAACAGATCGTCAGGGCTCCGCCGCCATGCGCCCAACGGCAGCACATCGGTGAGCGATGGCTTGCCAACGGTGATCGTACCGGTTTTGTCGAGTACGACGGCATTGACCTTCGCCGTCGTTTCCAGCGCCTCGGCGGAACGCATCAGCACGCCCATCCGCGCGGCCCTGCCGGTGGCGACCGTCACGGACAATGGCGTGGCGAGCCCCAACGCGCAGGGGCATGCGATCAGCAGCACCGACACCGCGGCCACCAGCGCATGGGTGATCCGCGGCTCGGGGCCGAATGCGAACCACAGCGCGCATGACCAGACGGCGATCAGCACGACGATGGGCACGAAGAATCCGGAGATTCTGTCGGCAAGGCGCTGCACCGGCGCCTTCGAGCTTTGCGCGGACCTGACCAGTCCGATGATCTGCGCCAGCACCGTGTCCGCGCCGACCTTCGTGGCACGGTACCGCAATGAACCGGTTCCGTTGACGGTGGCGCCGGTCACCGCACTGCCGGGTTGCTTGATTACCGGCATGGACTCGCCGGTAATCATCGACTCGTCCACCGATGACGAGCCGTCGACCACGACGCCGTCGACGGGCAGCTTCTCCCCCGGACGGACGATGACGACGTCGCCGACGCGCACATCCTCGACGCCGATCTCCCGCTCCTCGCCGTCGCGCAGCACATGCGCGCCCCGCGGCCTCAGCCCCGCCAAGGCGCGCATGGCCTCACCGGTGCCGATGCGTGCGCGCGCTTCGAGCAACTGCCCGACGAGCATCAGCGTGATGACCACGCCCACGGATTCGAAATACGGTTCGCGCGCGTTTTCGGGCAATATGCCGGGTGCGAAAACGACCACGCATGAGTATGCGAACGCGAATACCGTGCCGAGACTCACCAACGCATTCATTTCCGGCGAGCGATGCGCGATCGCGGCGAATCCGCTGCGGAAAATCGGCAAGGCGGCATATCCCATGATGGGAAGTGTCAGCACCAGCTGCATCCATGCCGGCATCGGATACAGCATCAACATGGCGGCGCCGAATACCGGGACCGCGCAAACCGCCGACACCACGAGACGCGCGACCAGGGTTCTGATCTCCTTGGATTGTGAGGTGTCGCCGGATCGTGAGGTACGATGCCGGTTAATTACATGTTCCGGCTTGCCGGTTTGCGTGACATCATCGGATGGCACGGCATCATCGAATTGTGCGGCATCACCGGATTTTCCGCTATGGAGGGATGCCTCGCCATCATGTCGGAACGCTCCGGAATTCTGGATTTCACGGGATTCCCCGATTTGGTCGGATGCGCCTTCGTTCCTCTGCTTCGTCGCCCGACCATGTGTGGACGGGACAATTCGCAGCATGCCATGCAGCATGTTCATGCCGCATGCGAAGGGATAATCGCCCGGCCGGTCGGGATGTAGCGTCAACGTCGTCGAGCGGAACGCGGGCAAAGCGAGATCGACGCCGAAATCGGGAAAGACGACATGAGACGAGCACTCGCCGTCCTCTTTGCGGTCGAATACGAGTGTGAGCGGCAATCCGGCCTCCGCCTCGACTATGGCGGGACTGTACCCTCCCTTGACCTCGATGACCGCCTCCTGCGCGCCGTTCCCGATACGCGCGCGATATGCCTTGCGCGGTGCGAAGAAGAACCACAGCACGCCCACGGTTACGGCCAACGCCGCTATGATCGCCATCAATGCCTGCATGTCCTCACCTTTCCGCATGGTCCGTCAAAGCTGCGCTTGGCGGACGGCCCGTCCGATACCAGCGATACCACCATACATATACCCCCAGAGGGTATATTTTCACGGTAGGTAGACTGTATTCAGCGATAAGGTCAAGTTTTCAGCGCTGCGAGGAGCCGAGCCAATGAACGTCACACACCATGGATATGCGGAAGATCAGAAGAAAATCATCGCGCGGCTCAACCGCATTGAGGGGCAGGTCCGAGGCATCAAACAGATGACGGAGGACGGGGAATACTGCATCGACATCCTCACCCAGATATCGGCGGTGAACAGCGCGCTCAAATCCGTGGCGCTGCTGCTCATCGACGACCATCTCAACCATTGCGTCAGGCAGGCGGTGGAGCAAGGCGGCGCCGTCTCGGACGAGAAGCTCGCCGAAGCCAGCGCCGCCATCGCGCGCCTCGTGAAATAATCATCATTCCCAAACCACCGACGGGCAGAGGAATCTCAGCGTCGGTGGTTTGGGAACGGAAGGTAGGGGGACGCGGCGAGAATCACAGATCGAGGAAGTGGTCGAGGCCGACGGTCAGGCCCGGGAATCCGCCGGTTGCGATCTTGCGCACGGCCAGCAGCACGCCCGGCATGAAGGAGATACGGTCGAAGCTGTCGGCGCGGATGGTCAGCTGTTCGCCGGCGTTGCCGAAAAGCACCTCCTCATGGGCGTTGAGGCCACGGAGACGCACGGCATGCACATGGATGCCGTCGACCACCTGCCCGCGCGAGCCGCCATCGGTTTCGGTGGCATCCGGAACCGGGCCAAGACCGGCGGCCTTGCGCGCCTCCGCGATGCCCTGGGCGGTATGGAACGCGGTGCCGGACGGCGCGTCCACCTTGTTCGGATGATGCAGTTCGATGACTTCGGCGGATTCGAAGTACGGTGCGGCGACCTTCGCGAAGTAGTCTCCCAGAACCGCGGAGATGGCGAAGTTCGGAGCGATGAACACGCTCTGGCCTTCGCGCGGGGCCTCGGCGAGCGCGGAACGCACCTGGTCGAGTTTCTCATCGGTCCAGCCAGTGGTGCCGACCACCACGTCGACGCCCTGCCGCACCAATGCGAGCACATTGCCCAGCGAGACGCTCGGCACGGTGAATTCCACCACCACGTCGGTGTTGTCGGGGGTGATGCGCGTGAGGTCGTCACCCGCGTCGAGCGCGAGCGCGAGTTCGGTGTCGGACGCGTTGGTGACGGCCTCGACCACGTGGGATCCCATACGGCCCTTGGCACCGACGACGGAAACCTTGATCATTGCAGCTCCTTGGAAAAGTCTGATGTTCCGCACGTATTCGCTACGTGCCCATCTACGAATGTAAAGAGACGCTTTGACGCGCGGCATATCAGACCATGTTCCCGCCATCAAGCAGACATGCCATCAGCACCGCGCCCCGAGCATCATGCGCGGCGCGTCATCGTCATACGTCATGCCGTGACCGCACGTCACAGTCATCGGCACGCACCCTGTCAACAACCTTGGTCCACGACGGAACGCCAGGCATCCGTTCCGTCAACGGTGTGCCAGTCATTCCGCTCCGTCAACGGCGCGCCGCGCGTCCGGTCACCATCCAGCCAAGCAATGCGAACGGAACCGAGCAGAGCACGCAGATCCAAGGCAGCATCAGGCCGACTCCGGTGCCGGCGTGGTCGAGCACGATGCCGGCGAGCATGGAACCGAAGGATGCGCCCACGGTTCCCGCGGTGCTCACCCAAGACAATCCTTCGGTCAACGATTCCTCAGGCACGGTCTCCTTGACCGCGAGATTGCCCGACGCGAACACCGGCGAGATGGTCAGGCCGGTCAGGATTTCGAATACGCCCATCACGATGAGGCTGCCTTGGCACAGGTGGACGATGAAGAATCCGATGGTCATCAGCACGAGGAACACGACCATATGGAGCCAACGCGATCCCTTGAGTTCGTGCGAGCCGAAAATCAGCGCGCCGATGCACGAGCCGAGCGCGATCATCGCCAGCTGCACGCCCAGCACCGATTCGAGGTGCAACGCCTTCATGACGGCGGTCATGGAGGTATCGAACGCGGTGAAGCTCATGTTGAACACGATGAACACGATGATCAGCGGAATCACGCCGGCGTAGGTCAGCACGCTCCGCCTGCTCCGGGCGCCGTCCGTTTTCAGTCGACGCAGGCTGAATCTCGTATGCGCAACGGCACGCTCCGCGTCTTCATCCAAGGCCACGCCATGCGCCAGCCGCGGTCCGTCATCTCCATGCGCGGCATCGACTTCGACCGCATGCAATGCGGGCGGCTGCGTGTCGCGCAACGCGAAGAACACGGCACCGCCAAGACCGCAGGCGATGGTCGGCACGAACAATTGGGAGACGGGATGGACGGAGGCCGCCAGGAACGCCGCGAGAATCGGCCCGAAGATGAACACGATCTCGTCGATGGCGGATTCCAGCGCGTACGCGGTGTCGAGCAACGCTCCCCTGCCCGCGCGGTCAAGCACGTACGCCCAGCGGGTGCGCACGAGCGCGCCGAACGAGAACTGCGTGAACCCCATGGCCACGGCCAGCACGAACAACAGCGGGATGGGGACGCGCAGCAGGGCCGCGAAGGCGAATCCCAACATGGCGACGACCTGCACCGCCAGCACCTTCGCACCGACGCCGCGCTGCCCGAAGCGGTCGAACAGCCGTGCATAGAACGGCGTGACCACCGCGGCGGAGAACACGTACGCCGCGCTCATCACGCCGGCGATCGTCCAGTTGTCGTACAGGTAATTCAGCGCCAGGGTGATGCCGAGTCCCATCATCGACATCGGCAGTCTGGCGAACGCGCCGGAGAAACAGAACGCCTTGGCACCCGGAATGCGGAACAGCGCCGCATACGGCGAGCGGCCTGCGTCGGAAACTGTGGTTGCGTCGTTCGCAGCCATGATGTATCGCTCCTTAACTTTCGTTGCGTCCGGCATGTGCGCCCGCCCACACATGCTGCACGAGGGTAGCGGCGTTCCTCCGCAACGCCGTCCGCGGCGCGTTTTCCCCGCGGACGGACCGGCGAGCGCCGCATTCGGCCATCGGCCGCGGCTTCACATCATTGGCACACCGGCATTAATCGTTGTCGGATTGCTGCGGAATTCCGTAGCTCAACTCGGCAAGGATCTCTTCTTTGGTCTTATCGAGGGCGTCGAGCTCCCGATCGGTCTCTTTCGACTCACTCAGATAGTAGAGGCAGGCGTCGATAGCGTCCAACGGCACGCCTTCCATGGTCGACAGCAGCAGCCGGTACAGGTCGAGCTGCGCGAGCTTCTCCTTGATTTCCTCGGGTTTGCGCGGTTTTCCGCCTGTTTTCCAATCGACCACGGTGTAGCGTTTCGTCGGATCGGCCGCGTCGATGCCGCCGACGAACACCGCATCGAGTTTGCCGTTGACGATGGTGCCGAGTTCCGGCATGTCGACGACGAGCTGCCGCTCCGCCCAGGCCGGCCGACGCGATGCCCATTTCGAGGAGACGAGCCGTCGCTGCCATGCGGCGATTTTCCTCTCGTCCGGCGACCCGGCCTGCGTCGATGCGAGCTGTTCGACCAGTTCGGCACGGGAATCGTACGCGCCGGACTCAATGCCGTCCGCGTCCGCCATGACGAATCGTTCCGCCCATGCGTGGAATCGCGTGCCGAGCTGCGCCGACGGCGAGGCCACGCGCGGGATGGGCCGCACCAGTCCCCTCCAGTATTCGCGCGCGCTTCGCTCGCTCATCGCGCCGGCGCGCGCTTGCAACGAGGTGACGTTCTGCCGGCCCATGGCGAGGATTCGTTCGCCTTTGGCCCGCACCGCGTCGTCGAAGGCGTCGCGCGAACCGGCATCCGCCGCGCTTGGCATCAGGTTCTCGTCATCGGCCAGCAATCGGGCGCGCAGAAGCAGCGACTTGTCTTCCGGCAGTTCGCTATCGGAGTGCTTCGCGTCATCACAAGGCTCACCATCAAAAGGTTTGCCGGCATCGTCGCCCCGCATGTTCCGCAGGGCGTCGCGTACCTGCCGTGCGGCGGAACGCAGCAGATCCGACGTCGTTTCGGTCAATCCGCATGGCCAGGGCAGGAACCGCTGCTCCGACAACGGTTCGAGCGGCGCGTTCCACGCGTCGCCGACCACGGCGTCCTCGAAATCCTGGGCGTGTTCGCCCACGAAATAGCCTTCCGGAAGCGGAGCGCCGATCGAATGCAGGGTGTCCGGATGCGCGTCGCCGCCGGATGCCGGATCCTGGCGAAGGTTGCCTGGTTCCCGCGCCGCGGTGACGATGCCGTTCATCGAATCGAACACCTCCTGCCAGAAGTTCGACGGTTTGCTTTTCCGCACGGTCCTGCGCGATTCCAACGCACGCGGGTCGCGGCTTTCCTCATTGGTCTCGCTGTAGACGAGCAGCGCCTCGCTGCGGGCGCGAGTCAATGCCACGTAGGCCAATCGCCGTTCGTCCGCGTGCAGCCGGCGCCCGTATTCCTCGCTTTGCGTCAGATACAGGCTTGCCGGATCGACGCCGTCCATGTCGTCGACGGGCAGCGAGCGCAACGTGCCGAACACCTCGTCGTCGATGATTTCGGCGTCGTCCAATCCGTCAAGCGCCTCCAACGGGTCCCCGCCGATCGGCGCGTCATGCGGGAACCGCGGCAGAATGTCGGCGTCGACGCGCACCGGCACCGGCACCGCGGCGGGGTCCGACAACCAGGTCTTCGCCGTTTCGAAGTATTCGGGCGGCACCCATTCGCCGTCACGCATGCCGTTCAGATGCCCCTCGTCCACCTTGATGCTCAGATGGTCGCCTTGGTTCGACGGAAATGTGCCGTCCTCCATGCCGACCACGGCGACGGCGTCCCATTCAAGGCCCTTCGACTGGTGGACGGTCATCAGCACCACGTCGACGGGCGTGTCCGGAACCGCGGCGTTGTCGTCGGAGGCGTCGCGAAGCGAATCCACCCAGGAGACGAACGCACGCAGGCTTGGCGTGCCTTGCGTGGCGATCTCCTGCATGTAGGTGTCGACGAGTTTCATCACCGCATCCAACGGCGATTTGGCCAGCGTCGCGTGTTCGACGGGCAGCGGCGCGGCATCGTCCGCTTCCTCGCGGCGTGCAGCGTGCGCGCCGTCGGCCGCGCCGCCGTCCTGCATGCGACGCATACGGTCGGCAAGCACCATGTCGATGTCGAGGTTCAACGCGCCGATGGCGGCATGGACCGCTTCCGGCAACGGATGACCGACCACCTGCCGCACCTGGCGCAGCATCGCGGCCGCGCGCAGCACCGCCCGCGCCCCGTTCCCGCTGAGCCGGTTTTCGATGAGTTTCGGCAGATCGTCGCGCAGCATCACGTCGATGAGGAACACCGCGTTGGGAACCTGGTCGCGGTATTCGCGCACCATGGCGCGGATGCGCGATTCGTCCAACCGCCCGGATTCCGCTTCCGCATCATGCCTTTCCCCGGAGTCGGCCGTCTCGCCTTCCGCGGAGCCTTCCGGCGCGATGATGCCGGCGGACACCAGCGCGCGGTACCGGTATGCCGTGTTCACCGACTCCGCGACGCCGGCGAGCGCCTGCAGGTCGTCGGAATCCACCGCGAATCGCGGTGTGGCGAGCAGACGCATCAGCGCGGCGCTGTCGGTGTGGTCGCAGATCACGTGCAGCAGCGCGAAGATGTCCCGCACCTCCGGACGTTCCAGCAACGCCGCCTGCCCGACGACCAGCGTGGTCAGTCCGGCCCGTTGAAGCGCGTCCTCGTATCGCGGCATCTTCGATTTGGAACGAAACAGCACCGCCACGTGCGGACGATGGTCCTTCGCGCCATGCTCGATGTCGTCCGTGGAAGGCGTGTGCAGCGCGATCGCGTGTTTGGCGAATCGCACGACGGCGTCGATCTCCTGCCCGAACGTCGGATAGGCGAGCACGCCGACCGTGCCTTCGGGGGCGTTGGCGACGTTGGCGAGCGCCGGCACGTCGACTTCCCGCATCAGCGAGCTGCTTCGGCGGCGCGCGGGCAATCGCAATGGTTTCGTGAGGTTGTTGGCCGCTTCGAGCACCATGCGCGAGTTGCGTCGCGTCACGGTCAACGCGTAGGGCTTGTCGGTCGCGCCCATGCCGAAATCATGCTGCAGCATGCGGAACGCGCCCGGGCTGGCGCCGCGCCATGCGTAGATGGATTGGAAGGGATCGCCGACCGCGTTCACCGCGCTGCGTCGCGTGGCGTCCACGTGGAACAGCGCGGTCAGCAGCGCCGCCTGCGTGGTGGAGGTGTCTTGGTATTCGTCGAGCAGCACATGCGAGTAGCGTCTGCGGTAGGTGGCGCCGATTGAGGGGAACCGGGTGACCAGCTGGAACGCGGCGATGGTGAAATCGCTGAATTCCGCCATGTTGCACGCGCGTTTTTCCGCATGGTAGTCGGCGACGAGGTCGAGCAGGATGTCGCGTTCTCGTGCCACCGCGGACAGTTGGCCGGCTTTGTACACGCAGAGTCGGTGGCATTCGGCGCGATACCGGTTCCGTTCCGCCTCGCGGTCGTCGTCCGACATCTTCTTCGTGTTCTTCGGTTTCTTGGGCTTCGGTTCGTCTTCGGGGACGTCCTCGCCGTCCAACGCCTTGGCGACCTGCGCGATGAACGCCTCGTCCCAGTCGCGCACGCGTCGCACGGCCTCGTCGAAATCGGTGCAGTCCCCGCCGATCATCGCGCCGGAGATCGCATTGGACAAGGCGAACACCCGGCTGGCGATGGTGCTGAATTTCGCGTCGCCCTCGATGCGCATGACGTCGTCCATATGCCTGTCGAGCACGGTGTGGATGAGCTGCATGGCCCCGGCCTCGCTCAACGGCTGCGTGTTCTGGTCGAATCCGACAAGCAGACCGTATTGGCGCACGATGCCTTGGAAGAACGCATCATATGTGGCGATTTCCGGTTTATGGAACATGCCCGACGGCGTTTTTCCGGCGTTTTCGCCACGGTTGGCGGCGACGGCCGCCGAGACTCGCGACAGCAGTTCGGACGCGGCCTTGCGCGTGAAGGTGAGGCCGAGGATCTTCTGCGCGGGAACGCCCTGCCCGATCAGGGTGATGATGCGTCTGGTCATCGTGTAGGTTTTGCCGGATCCGGCACCGGCCACGACCACCACGTCCTCATAGGAGGGGGCTTGGATGACGGCCGCCTGTTCGGGACTGTCGGTGAATTTCGGCTTGTCGCTCATGCCGTTCTCCTTTCGAACACGGTGTTCAGTTCGCCGGCGCAGGCCGGGCATACGTCTTTGCACCGGCAGTAGCCGACATGCTCCGCCGTGGGCCGCGCCGTGATCCGCACGGCGCGGCTGGCCGCCGCCGCGTAGAAGACGCGGGAGATCATCGTCAGCGACCATACCGCCATCGTGGATCGCAGTCCAAGGAACTGCAGCCAGTGTTCCCCGCCGACCTCCTGCGGTTTTTCGGCGTCGTCGAGGCCGTCCTGGAACACCGAGCCGAGCGAGGTGACATAGGCGCGTCGCACGAAACCGCCGGTGTTGAGGCTTCCGTTGGAGAACAGCGCCTGCTGGTGGTACGCCTCGTCGCCCTGGGTGCCGCGCGGTGCCGGCGCGGAATGGTGCATGACATGGAACAACGCGCTTTGCGTGATGTCGGGCATCCGCGTGTTCCGAGCCGAGCCGTCGGGACCGCCATGAGGCCGTCCGGTTTCGGGGAAGGCCAGTCCGAGCTGATAGCACACCAGCTGCAGGTCGCTGAATTGCAACGATTTGTCGGGCACTTGTCCGGTTTTGTAATCGATCAATCGCACTTGGCTCTTGCCATCGGCGGTCAGACGGTGCTCCAGACGGTCGATTCGTCCTGTCAGCCGGATGGTGAGGTCGTCGCCCATGCCGGTTTCCGGCCATCCGCCGACCAGCGCGCCCATGATGGCCATCAGCTCCCGCCGGTCGATCGGATCGATGCCGTCGATGGCGTTGTATGCGGCGAGGATGTCGTCGAATCCGAACCGTGCGTTGAACTGCACTTCGGCCTCGGCGCTTTGCAGGGTGCCGACACTGAATTTGTCGTTGTTCTTCTTCGGATAATCGGCATGGTTCGATTCCACGAAATAGGTGGCGATGTCGCGCAATGCGACAGCCGCCTTCTTATCGCGCCGCAGCGCGCCGAATCGTTCCGCAGGGTCGCCGATGGCGTTCAGATCGCCGCGCATCCGCCGGTATTCGGCGGTCATCCATTGCGTGATCGCCTCGATGTTCTCCTCGTCGCTCGGCGCGGTATGGTTCCGCGGCAGATCGAGTTTCGCCTCGGTGGCCTTCTGCGCCACGGCGTGGATGATCGATCCGAAGTTCGTGGCCGCGCTGCCAACGCGGGGTCCGGCAAACCGGTTTTCGAGCATCCAGCACACCGGGCACGCCCACAGGTTGTCCACCGCCGACGGGGATAGGGTGACCACGTCGGAGCTTCTCGCGTCCGAGGTCCTCTCGGATGACGCGGGGCGTGCGGATGGTGCCGGACGTTCCGCGGCCGCGGGTCGGGAGACGGCGGCCGCGGCATCTCCGGAATCCGCGCCATCGGACGAAGCCTCGGATTCGGCGCGATCGGAATCCGCCTCGGACTCGATGCCGCTGGAAGCCGCGTCGGTGAACGGCCAGTTATCGGGGTCCGCGGCCGCGACGCCACGATTGGCCAGCAAGGCCAGCGCCGCCGCGGCGTCCCGTGCCTGAGGCGAGCCTTCGGGCGCCGTGGCGAGCACGCTGCGCGCGGCGGCCACCAATCCCCGCGGGTCGGCGTCAAGGCCGGCGAAGACGTCCGACCGCCCGACTTCGGCGTATGCGCGCGTGCGCGCATCGGCGTCGCGTTCCCTGTCGAATCGTTCCGGAACGTAGCCGTACAGGAAATCCGATGGCACGTTGTCGTCGTTGAACACCGAGCTCAGCACGAGACGCTCGTCGGCACGGGTCAGGGCCACCAGGAAGCTTTTCTGCTCGGAGGCGAGCACCGTGGCCATCTGCGCGTCCTGCCGGCCCGAGGAGGTGACGATGTCGTCGCGGAGCTCGCCGTGCAGCATCACGTCGGCCAACTCCTCGCCGCCGAACAGGGTGTTGCGCGGCGTGAGGTTCGGCCATTGCCCTTGTTGCAAGGACGGTAGGAACACGATCCGCCAATGTCTCCCGGCCGCGCCCGCCGGCGTGGCAAGCGTCACCGCCTGGTCGATCGGAGCGGTGCGGGCCAGCGAATCGGCCTCGATGGCGAGCGAGCGCACCTGTTCGATGAACGTGCCGATGGTGCGCGCGGCCATCACGCCTTCCGTCTCGCCGCCCGACGCGTAGCTGAACAGCCGCATCGCGGCATCGAGACGGTCGTTGGCCGCGCGTCCCGCCGCGGAATGTTCCAGAGCGACGCGCTGCCAGACCTCGGCCTTGCCGCAGGCGCGCCACGCGCAGTCGAGCACGTATTGCGGTTCGCGGGAGGCCAGACCGCGTTCGTTGTCGATGGTCGCGTCGACCATCTTCCACAAATTCCCGAACGCCTTGGCCTGGGGGTCTGGGCCCAGCACCGCGGCGATGGCGTCGAGCACTCCGGACGTGTCGCCTTCCAACAGCAGGATGTACATCGCGCCGATGCCGAACGCGGGATCGTCGTCGTCGGGTGATTGCCCGACGAGCGTGTCGTCCACCGCGATCGTCGCGTCCGACGTCGTTTCGAGACTTGCGTCTCGTGAATCGCGCGCCTTTCGGAACGCGGTCTTGTAGTCGTGCCATGCGTCGATCAGCTTCGGCAGCAACGCGTATTCGGCATGGTCCCGCCTCCTCGTCTCGGCGGCATCATCCGTTTTGCCGGCCTCGTCATCGGATTCCAGCACGGAGGCCAATGCACCGAGCGCGTCCATCGCCGATTCGACGGCGGTGATGCGCGCGGGACGCCCCTCATGCCATCGATCGCCGCCGATGGTGACCAGCGGCGAATTCATGATCGACGCGACACGCGAACGAATGTATTCGCCGGCCGCGCGCAGGCCCATCGAGGAAGCCGTGATCGTCCGTTCCTTCAATGCGGCCAATTCGATCAGCGCGAACAATCCCTGCACGAACGGTTCGTCCTTCAGCGGCCGGGTCACGCTGGAATAGCGTACCGGCACGCCGTCGGAGCGCAATCGTTCGCCGAAGGCGCGCACGGTGGCGTTGTCGTGCGCGATCAGCGCGATGTCGTTCCACTCGCGGCGATTGCGCAGATGCTCGGTTTTGATCTTCCACACCACGTCGTCGAGTTCTTCGGCCGCCGAACGGTACAGCGCGGTCTCCACGCTGCCGTCGTCGGGCAGCCCGTCCGATTCCGGCAATCGTCCGAGCGGCCATGCGCCCGCGATCTTCGGCATTTTCCCCGGCCGGTCCGGCAGCGCCTCGTCGGATTGTTCGACGCTGGCGATGGAAAGGCTGACGCGCGCGGCGAGCAGCGTGCGGTAGTCGACCGGCCGCACGGCGTCCGGTTCGAGGCGTTCCAGCCGCGCCCCCATGCGTGTTTTCGCCGCTTCGAACAGGTATTCCGGATATGATCCGCGGAACGTCTGCACGGATTCGTCGGGGTTGCCCACCAGCAGCAGGCGCACGCCGCGGCGGTGCAATGCGTCGAGGAAATCGAATCCGGCGAGCGTGGCGTCCTGGAAATCGTCGACGATCAGCAGTTCGGGCAGATCGTCTTCCATGGCCTGAGCGACCGCCGATGTGGCGTCGACCATCAGCTGCGAGGCGTCCAGACGGTATTGGCCTGGGTATGCCTGTTCTATGGCATGCCGGTATTCTCCGCGGAGCGCGAACGCCAGACGCCATTGGACGCGCAGCCGTTCACGGCGCTCGTCGATCTCGCCTTGGCTTGCCATGCGTATGATCAGCGCGTCCTCCGATTCCGGCTTCGCGCCGATTTCGTTCATGCGCGCGAGCATGTCGCGCAGCTGGTTGGCGAAGGCGTCGTTGGCGTCATCCACCGCCATTCCCGACCAGTCGGCCACGGCGAAATACGCGCGCAGCAGCTTGCAGGTGGCGCATTCGTCGCCGCGTTCGCCATGTTCCGCATGAGCCGTGAGCATCCGCCTGATGACCATGTCCTGTTCGGCGCCATTGAGCAGTTTCGGCAACGCCAGGCCGGCGCGCGAGCGCACGGCGGTCATGATGCGGAACGCGACCGCGGGAAGCGTGGTGACCGGGCGGGCCTGCGACACCGCCGACAATTCGTGGATCACCCGGTCTCCCAGTGCATCGGCGACCTGTCTGCCGGAAACCGTCATCACCGCCGAGGCGTCTCCGTGCCGCTTCATCGCGGCGATCAGCATACGCAGCGCGAATTCGGTCTTGCCGCTGCGGGGGGCGCCCGCCACCAGCGTGGCCTGCGCGAAATCATCCACATCCATCATGGTTTCCCAGCTTACCCGACCGGCGCTCATCGCATCCGCGCCATGCCGAGCCCACCTGTGAACTGCACATTTCGCACCACCGTTCATGCCCCTTTCCGCAATGTTCGCTTTAGGGTGGCTTATGGTCTAGGATGAGGGGAAGTGTCGCGAAGAAGAGAGACGGTTCAATGACGATTCCCCAGGAGCCAAGACCCCCTGAAATCCCCGGATATGTGTTCGTCCGCAAGTTGGGGGACGGGTCGGAGGCGCACGTGTATCTGTACATGCAGCCGGCCATGTCGAGGATGGCGGCCGTCAAAGTGAGCCGGACTCCGGTCGATCCGACGGGACGCGACGGCCGGCGCCACCGTGAGGCGTTGTTCATGAGACGGCTTTCCGGACATCCGAACATCGTTCCCGTGTATGATGCCGGCGTCACCGATTCGGGGCATGGATACACGGTGTTCGCGTATGTGGAGGGTGGCAGTTGCGGCCGGATGCTGCGGACGGGCACCTTCGATCCGGACCGGACGCTGTCCATCGGCATCGCATTGGCGAGCGCGTTGGCGAGCGCGCACCGGAAGGGCATCATCCACCGCGACGTCAAACCGGCGAACATCCTGTTCAGTACCGAGGGCACGCCGATGCTTTCCGATTTCGGCATCGCGAAGAACCTCTACGCAGGCAGACGATCGGAATATTCGGTGCCGTGGGCCGCGCCCGAGGTACTGTCGCATCGCAGCGACGGCGACGATTCCACCGATGTCTATTCGCTGGGGGCGACGCTGTTCGCCATGCTGTCCGGCGCATCCCCGTACGAACACGGATACGGGCGGGAGCTGGCCGGTCTGGATGCCGGAGCCCGGCGGAACGCGTTGGGGCGCCTCATCGTCAAGCGACCATTGCCGGAACTCGGCAGGCCCGACGTTCCCGAGACGATATGCGCGATTCTGCGCAAGGCGTTGAGCAAGGACGCCGAGCATCGGTACTATTCCGCATTGGAATTCGCCAGGGCCATGCAGCGCGCGCAATACGAACTGTATGGGAGGGCCGATCCGACCGTCGTCGCCGGCGAGCCGCCGTATCCGCGGACGATCATGCGACCGCGGCGGCTGGGCGCGTCTTCTTCGGCGTCACAGCCGGCCAGACGGAAATACCGGATCGTTCCTGTGGCCGTCGCGGCCACGATGCTGGCCGGTACGGCGCTGGCGTTCACTTGCGTGGTCGTACCGAAATCGGATTCGGTCTCCATGGATGGCGGCGTGAGGACGGGCTTTGGCACCGCCCGCGATTCGGATATGCCGCATGTTCCGGAAGACGACCCGATCGCATCCGGCCGGGTGCCGGAAGTGGAGGATCTGTCGGGCCGGTATTCGCCGGACGGCGACAGCGTGACGTTCACATGGACGAATCCCGATCCCGAAGACGGTGATTCCTACGTTTGGTCGCCGGTCGGCGACGACGGCGTGGATCGGGAGGCGCGGGGAGCCATCGTCCGTTCCGAGAGCATCCGGGTCGACGCGGCCGACGGGCCACGGACCTGCATCCAGGTGAGTCTGGTCCGGGAGAACCGGCGGATGTCGGACACACCTTCCATCGCCTGCGTGGCGAAACCGTAGGCGGCGACCACCACACGACAGAGATCGGCAGGACCTATGAACATCGCACCTTTCCCCCATGAACGTTCCGAACGCCCGTCAAGGCACAGGCGGAGGAAGGCGCTGCGCCGACGTCCGCCGCCCCCGCGCGGCGCGTGGACGACGCCGATCGTCGCGCTGGCGCTGCTGCTCGGCATCGTTGCCGGCGCGATCATCGTCGGCTCGGTGACGCAGAGGCACGTCCAGCTCGACGACGGCACGGTGTGGGTCACTTCGCTGAGCCATCGCAAGGCCGCGCGGTTCAACGTACGCAACAACGACGCCGATGCCGGCGTGGCCTCCTCGTCGGCGCGGTTCGACATCGTCCAGCACGAAGGCGACACCGTGCTCGCGGAGGCCACGAAGGCGAGCGGCATCGCGGCATCCACCGTCAGCACGACCGGCGAAACCGCCATCACGTCCGGCATGCGGACGCTGATCGGCGGCGATACGGTCGCGTTCATCAACACGGCCAATGGCGACGTGTGGGCGGGCTCCGCGAAAGACGTGGGCGCCGTCGCCCCAACGTCCGATGCTCCGAAGATGAGGCTCGGCACCGGAGGCCGGATCGTGGTGACCGACGACGGAACCGTTTACGGATACCGTCCGTCGGACGGCGCCGTGCTCGAACTCGACATGTCGAAAAGGCGCGTCGCGCAGACAGCCATGTTCGATATGAAGGAAAACGTCGAATCATTCACCGTCATCGGCGGTGTCCCCGTCATCGCGGCGAACGGCACGGTGCGATGGCCGGGCGGCGGCGCGCATATCGGAGTCCGCGGCATAATCACCTTGCAGGACGCGCCCGTCGACGGACTGCAGCGAGGATGGGTCGCGGCCGCCACGCCGCACGGCCTGTCGACGGTGGACCTCGCCACCGGAAGCGTCGCGGACCTGCCCCATGCAGGCAGCGGAGAAACCGTCCGTCCCGTCTCGGTCCAAGGCAGGGTGCATGCCGCATGGGCGCAGAACGCCGAGAACTACCTGTGCATCGACTCGCCCGACATGGCGGATGCCGGCTATGTCTCTGTGAAAAACGTGGACGCCACCTGCGAACTCGTGTTCCGGGTGAACCACCGTCTCGCGCTGCTCAACGACGTGGGCTCCGGCGACGTGTGGAATCCACGGAAATCCGTCCACGCCGTCAAAATTCAATGGAACACAGTGGATACCGGGCAGACGCGGCAACAGGAGCGAAACGACGAAAGCGCCGACAATCAACGGGCCTTCAGCAAGACCTGTTCCCCGCAATCGGAGCGGATCAAGGCGGAGGACGACGTGTTCGGCGGGCGCGTCGGCTCGCGTCAGATACTCGACGTGCTGCGCAACGACGAGCAGACCGACTGCGCGGTGCTGCGCATCACCTCGACCAGTGCCCCCAGCGGAGCGGACGTCGCAGTATCGCCCATATACGACGGACGGTATCTGCAGCTCGACGCCTCGGCCGCCGGCGCCGGAACCGTCACGTTCGGCTATGGAATCTCCGACGGACGCGGACAGACCTCAGAGGCGAAGGTGACGCTTACCTTGTCCGAGGACGGGAACGGTGCGCCGACGCAAACCGACATCCCTCCGGAAATCGACGTGGAGCAGGGCGCGACCCACACGACCAACGCGTTGGGGAGTTTCACCGACCCGGACGGCGACCCGCTGACGTTGGTGTCAGCCACGGCGCGGAACACCGACCAAGTGAGCGTTTCGACACGCGCCGACGGGCAGTTGACGTTCGACGCCGGTTCGATGACATCGGGAAGGGCCGCCATCGAAGTCACCGTCTCCGACGGCGAGCAGACCGGCACCGGCATGCTGTACTTCTCCGTCAAGCCGGCGAACACCTTGGGCGCGGCCATCGATCCGGTGTCGAGGCAGACCACGCCCGGCATCCGCACCGTCATCGACCTTGCCCCCTACGTGCACGGCACCTCCGCCGAACCGGCGCGGCTCACCGCCGTCGAACCGCCTTCCGGAGTGTCGACGACCATGAACGCGGCGGATATGACGATCGCGTTCACCGCATCCGATCCGGGCACCTACTACGTGCCATACACCATCACCCAGGGTTCGGTTCCGGCCACCGGGCTTGCACGTGTCGAAGTGCGTCCCGTCACCGGCGACGCGGCCAAGCCGATCGTGGCCGACGACGTGGCGTTGCTGGGATCCGACGGCACCGCCATCGTGGAACCGTTGGGCAACGACATCGATCCGATGGGCGGCGTGCTGGCGGTCACCGATGTGTCGACCGAAGCGTCGACCGGCATCACAACAGGCGTGGTCGACGGCAAACGCGTCTACGTCACCGCACGGCAGACGCCGGTGAGACCGGTCCGGGTCACCTATGCCGTGGCGAACGCCGCGGGTTCGTCCACAGGCGTGATCGTGTTGCAGCCACCGACGTCGTCCGCCGTGGGCTCCCCGCCCAAAGCCGGCGACGTCACCGCGCAGGTACGCGCCGGCGGCGTCGTCTCCGTCGACGTGCTCGACCACGTCGTCCATGCCGATGGCACCACGGTGAGCCTGCGCAACGACCTGCGATACGACGAGAAGACGTTCGCGGGACTGGCGTTCGTCTCCGGAGACACCGTGCGATACCAAGCGTCCCGGCAGACCGGTTCGTTTCCGGTGGACTACACCGTCACGGACGGCTTCGGCAACACGGCCTCCGCGACCATCACCTTCAGCGTGCATCGGAAGGATGCGTCCGGCAAGACGCCGCCGGCTCCGGCCGACGTGGAGGCGCAGGTGGCGTCCGGACGCAGGATCCGTATTCCGATCACGCTCGCCGGCATCGACGCCGACGGCGATGACGTGCAGCTGCTCGGCTTGGGCAACAAGGCGCCGTCATTGGGACGCATCGACGAGATCGGCGCGGATTACCTCGTGTATGCGGCCTACGCCGATTCCACAGGCACCGACACGTTCGCCTATGCCGTCGAGGATTGGACCGGGCAGCGCGCCCAGGCGCAGATCCGCGTAGGCGTGTTTCCATCCGCATCGGATTCGGGAGTGTACGCGCGCGACGACGAGGTGACGCTGCGTCCGGGAACCGCGGCCACCGTGCCCGTGCTCCAGAACGACATCTCGGGAGACGGCACCGCGCTCAGCATCGAACGGGTCGAGTCCGAGGGGCTGGACAACGTCAGGGTTGCGGACGGCATGCTGTCGTTCACCGCACCGCAGAACGACGGCGCCTACCATGCGGTCTACACCGCCAGGAACGAAGCCGGACTGAACGCCACCGCGATCCTGACGGTGCATGTGGACGGCGACGCCCCGATCGAGCCGCCAACGGCCCGCGACTACCGTGTGCCGTCATACGCGACGATCGACAGGAAATCGGTCGACGTCGACGTTTCGCAATGGATCGCCAATCCTTCCGGCACCTTCGAGGAACTGCGGGTCGGCGTGCATGAATCGGCTGCCGACCATGCGCGCGTCAAAGGCGGGGAAGAATCGACCGTCATCACGGTGGAGCTGACCGATGAGGCCCACGCCGTGCCGTACACCGTCACGAACACGACGCACGGCGTCGCGGCGAGCGCGTTCATCCAGGTGCCCGCCTACGGCGTGTTCCCGCCCACGCTGCGGCCGAAGGCACCGGTGTTGAAGGTGAACGCGAGCGAGACGATCACCATCAACATCGCCGACCATGTGCGCGTCGGCGCGGGCAAGACCGCATACGTGTCCGACGCCGATTCGGTGAGCGCGACCAAGGCCGGCGACGGCGACCTGTATGTGGACGACCAGACGCTGCGGTTCACCGCGCCGGATGATTATACGGGGCCTGCGTCCATCACCTTCACCGCGGTGGACGGCAAGGCGTCCAAGGACGGCACGGCGAGAATCGTCAACACGGCGGTGCTGACGCTGCCGATCACCGTGGTCGGACGAGACACGCCCGCGCCGACGTTCTCCTCGTCCGTCATCGATGTGGCGGCGGGCGAGGGCGCCACCGTCATCGACCTGACCGCGTTGACGCGCTCCGCGGAGGAACCACATGGCGAAAGGAATCGGCATGCGTATTCCGGCGGAACGTCTTCGAACCAGGTGCGCGCCGTGGTGAGCGCCGTCGGCAGGCTGACCGTTTCCGCGGAGAAGACGGCGGTCCCCGGAACCACGGTGAACGTGCCGATAACCATCACCTACGCGAATGGCACGGTGGACGCCGGCGTGACGGTGCGCGTGACGGCGTCCAACCGGCCGTTGGCGCGCGTCGGCGCAAGAACCGTGCGGCTCAAGGCCGGGTCGGGCGAGACGGTGCGTCTGCTGGCCGACGCATACAATCCGTTCCCCGAAACGCCGTTGACGGTGGTCGGCTGCGTCGCGGACGACACGTCACGAATCAAGGTGGATTGCTCGTCCGACGGCACGGCGTCGATCACGGCCGCGTCCGGCATCGGCGCGGGCGTCGGCAGAGTGGTCGCCACCGTCCGGGATGCGACGAGGAGCAAGGAACGCGAGGTGACCGCGACCATCGACGTTTCGGTGGTGGACAGGCCCGACGCGCCGTTGCTCTCCCCCATCACCGGCGACGCGCAGGACGGCGCGGTGAATCTGCGCTGGAGCGCCGGCGCACCGAACGGCAGTCCGGTCATCGAATACCAGGCGAGCTGGAGCGGCGGCGGTTCCGGGAACCAATCATGCGGCTCCGCCACATCATGCCGAATCACGGGATTGAGCAACGGCAGAACATATTCGTTCACGGTGCGGGCGCGCAATGAGGCCGGCTGGTCGGAGGAATCCAACGCCGTCGAGGGCAGGCCCGACAAGGTTCCCGATACGCCGGGTAACGTCCGTGCCGAAGCCGGACGCAACAAAGTCGCCGTCGAATGGAGGGAACCGGACGGCGACCGCTCCGCGATCGACGCGTACGAGGTGACGCTTTCCGGCAATGGATTCATGATGCGGGAGACTTCGCGGTCGACCAGGATGGTCTTCGACATCGACGACGGCCGCATCAAGGACGGCGCCGAATTCACCGCGACCGTGCGTGCGCACAACGACGCGGGCTGGGGCCCGACGTCCGACGCATCCGATGCCGTCAGGCCGTGGGGTACGCCGAACGGACCGACAATTGAGCTGCGCAACAATGACGTCAAAGGAACGGTGACGGTCGCGTCAATCGGAGACACGCGCAACGCGGGATGTGCGGCCATCGCCTTGTCCGGCGACGTGACCGGCACCATGCCGTGTTCCGGATCCCATGCATTCGACATCCCGCAAAGCGACCTCAATCGCAAAACCTATCGGGTCGACGCCAAGGTCATCGGCGCGAAAGGCGTTGACGGTGAAACGCGCGCCGCATCGTTCGTTCCGAAATACCAAATCAGGAAGCCGTCGAACGTCACCGTTTCCGGACGTGGCTCCACATGCGTCGTCCATTGGAAGGGCGAAGGCCGCGCGGACGGCTTCCGCGTCACCGCCGACGGCCTGGGCGACCGCAGCGTGGGCGGCACCGCGGATTCGGCAGTCTTCGATATGGCTCCATGGCGGACCTGCTCATCGGCGAGCGTCGTGCAGACCCTCAATGGCGGGCAGAGCGAGGCCGCCCGCGGAACCTTGTCGCCGGCCTACGTGTATGAGCGTCGCGCCGAAATCATTTCCGTGCCCACGCTGTCATGGGACACGAACGACAGGAACATCCTGCTGTATGCCGGATTCGCCGTCGATGCGTACGGTCTGCCGTACCGTGCCATGCTGGTCATCATGCCCGAGCATGGCGGCATGGAACGGCGGTATGAGATGTCCGGAGGCATGAACCGCATCGATGTCGGCGACGATCTGGATGCGGCGGATTCCCACTCATGGTACGTATCGGTCGAAAGCACCGATGGACGCGCCGCGCTGAACGCGCGGTCCCGGAAATCCCATGGCATCGAGGGAATCCGCCCGATCGGCGACGCGAACGGCATGGCCGGACGGCGATCATTGGCGATATGGCCGAACACCACAAGGAGATTACTATGAACGACGACACCCAGCTCGGCTCCATCAGCCACCCACCGGATGACGCCATGCCGCCGCCCGTCCCCATGCCGTCGCCGCTCGACGGGCGTGCCAACGATGCGCCGCGTCCCGTAGACGACGAGGGCACCGTGCTCGGCGAGCGCGCGAAAGCCATATGGACGGAATCGCCCGCACAACCCGGCTGGCCGCGTAATCCGGCCGTCCGCACGCATAAGGCGGAGCAAACGGACCGGACCCCGCCGATCTCGATGCCGAAGCCCGATGACGACATCGCATGGTTCCATGATGCGTTCGCGAAACTGGTCGGCAACGTCTCCCGTGTCGTCGTCGGCAAGGAACGGGAGATCAGGCAATGCGTCGCCGCGCTGGTGGCGGGCGGCCACGTGCTGCTCGAAGACGATCCCGGCACCGGCAAAACCCAGCTGGCGCGCGGTCTGGCGAATTCCATCGCCACATCATTCAAACGCATCCAGTTCACGCCGGACCTGTTGCCGTCCGATGTGGTGGGCGTCACCTACTACGACCGGAGGAACGATGGATTCACCTATCGAGAAGGACCGATTTTCGCGTCCATCGTGCTTGCCGACGAAATCAACCGCGCGTCGCCGAAAACGCAGTCCGCGCTGCTTGAGGTCATGGAGGAGCGGAAGGTCACGGTCGACGGGGAGACGCATCCCGTGCCACGGCCGTTCATGGTCATCGCCACGCAGAATCCGATCGACCAGCTTGGCACGTATCGTCTGCCCGAGGCGCAGATGGACCGGTTCCTGATCAAAACCGCCATCGGTCATCCCGGCCATGCCGCGAGCCTGGACATCCTCAGGCAGGCCGGCATCACCGATCGCGCGGCGACCGTGGCCCCCGTGCTCGACGCATCCGACGTGTTGCGCATGCAAGGCGTCGGCGGAACCGTGCACATGGATGACGCGGTTCTCGAATACATCGTGCGTCTGGTGGAGGGCACCCGGCATGACGAACGCATCCGCATCGGCGCGTCCACACGCGGAGCGCTGGCGCTGGCCCGATGCGCCCGCGTGTGGGCGGCATCCGACAACCGCGGTTATGTGGTGCCCGATGACGTCAAGGAGCTGGCGGAGCCCGTGCTGGCGCATCGCATCACGCTCACGCCGGAGGCGACGTTCTCCGGCGAAACGCAGCGGCAGGCCATCAGACGGCTTCTGGACCAGGTGCCCGCGCCGACGATCGGCGCCGGACTCCAAGGGGGCTAAGGCGCGGACTCCCCACCGGTTTCCGGAATCGCAACACGCTTCGATGATTTTTGAAAGATTCGAACAATGTTCCGTCTCCCCGAAAGAACCCGCAATCGGAAAGGTCAGGTATGCGAGATTCACGAACCGCGCGCCACACGGACGCCACACGTCATGCAGACGTCACATACCGCACGGGCACCACGCTCCGCGCGAATGTCATGCGCCGCATGAACGCCGCGCGCCGTCTGCCGCACCGCATCGGACGCCGTTGCAGGCGCCCCGTCTTCTCCAACGTGTCGCCGGTGGGCTGGATGGCCGTGCTGCTGGCCACCATGTCGGCGGCCGCGTTCGTGCCGCTCGGATGGCACGAACTGCTCGCCATCGCCATCGCCGCGACGTCCATGCTGGTCGCCGCGGTGGCCTTGTCGCTGGGCAATACGGCGTTTTCCGCCACCGTGGAGGTATCGGAACGGCATGCCGCCATCGCCGACACCGTGCACATACAGGTGACGGTCCGCAATGACGGCCATGCGTCCACGGTGCCGGCCAGCGGCGTCCTGCCGATCGGAACCGGCCATGAGCGGTTCGCCATTCCCGCGCTTGCCACGGGGCAGACGAAACGAATCGATCTGGCGTTCACCGCCGTGGCGCGCGCGGCGCTGCCGATCGGCCCGTTGTCGCTCCGCAAAGGCGACCCGTTCGGACTTGTTCGCAGGGAAAGGCGTCTTACGGAACGAACCAATGCGTTCATCCATCCGCGGACCATCGCGCTGGCGCCATTGGACGCCGGCATCCCCCGCGACCTCGAAGGGCGCCCGAGCGGAACAATCGTCGACGACGACCTCGATTTCCACGGGTTGCGCGAATACGAGCCCGGAGACGACATGCGCAACGCGCATTGGCTGAGTTCCGCGAAAACCGGCGCATTGATGATTCGCCAATACGAAGCCACCAGGCGCACCGACACCACGCTCGCCATCAGCGTGAATCCGCATGATTACGCGAACGCCGAAGAATTCGAGCTTGCCGTGTCGGCGCACGCCTCCATCGGCGTGCGATGCCTGTCGCAGAATCATCCGGTGACGGTTCATGCCGGGAGACGGCACGCATCGCCGAACGGACCCATGGAATTCCTCGACATGTGCAGCGCGATCGAACCGGACTCCGACGATGAACCGAACCTTGTACGGGGCATCCTTGCGGATGCGGCCGGTTCGTCCCGCTGGTTCATCACCGTCGGACGGAACCGAAGCGTCGAGGATGCCAGACGCATGGCGCTCGCGTTGCCGCGCGGCACGACATGCGTGGTGTTGCGGGCCGACGTCCGCGGGGAACGTTCCATCACGCGGCATGCCGGTTTCGTTGTGGCCACGATCGGCGATTTGGACGATCTGCCGACGATCATGGGGATGCTGGCATGAGCGCCGGCGCCGACGGTCCGGTCACGGCATCAGGCTCATGGGCCGACGTCGCACGTCCCACGATTCGTATGGTTCGTTTCGGGAGAAGACGCCATGCGGGCCATATGTCAACGCCTCGGCTTCCAAGGCAGCTGGGTCTGCTGGCCACGGCCATGCTGACGCTTGTCGGAGCCGCCAATCTCATCGACGTATACGGGTCGGTTCCGGTCTGGGCCGGCGCCGCCGTGCCGGCGACCGTCCTCGGCTCGGTAGCGGCGCTCGCATGGCGGGTTCCGAAGTTCCGCCTGTGGTGGCAGCTGGTGTTCACGGCGTTCGCCCAGCTGGTCGCGGGACCGGTGCTGTTGTTGAACGAAACCACCATCGCGCATATCGTTCCGACCGCACGCACGCTCGCCGATGGATGGATGAGCACGCTGGGATCGTTCAAACTGCTGATTGCCGTGGATCCGCCGGTCGGCGGCATGCGGGGAGGCCCGCTCGCCGTCTGGACGGCCTGCCTGTGGTGCTCGTTTTTCGCAGGCCTGTTCGCGATGATGGACGATGACCGGTTCGCATTGGCCGCGGCGGTGCCTGTTCTCGTGAACCTCTCGGTCTGCGCCCTGCTGGGATCGTCGGCCGGCCATTGCCGTCCGGCCGCCGGCGTCATCGTCGTCTGCACGCTTACGGCATGGGCCAGCATGCGGTTCGGATTGTTCGAATGGCGGCGTTGGATTGCCGCCGCGCTGATTATGCTGATCGCCGCCGCGTTGGCCTTCGGCGGATGCGCCATGACGGCGCGGCACCGCACGATCCTGCGCGACCATTACGAGCCGCCGCTGAGTCCGTACGCTTACGCCAGTCCGCTGAGCGGCATGCGCTCGTATGTCAAGAACCATAGGGACGACGTGCTGCTCACCGTGCAGGATCTGCCGTCCGGCTCCGCCGTGCGTCTTGCGGTGATGGATCGTTTCGACGGCAATGTGTGGAATCTGTCCGATTCCACGATGGCCGCGGATTCGGCCAATTACCGTCGTGTGGGCTCTTCCATCGAGAACCATGCGACGGGTCGGCGGTTCGCCGCGCGGTTCACGGTGCATGCCGGGCTGCGCGACTATTGGCTGCCATTGGCCGGTTCCGCCTCGCAAGTGGAATTCAGCGAATCCGAGGATGCGGAGTCGTTTTATTACAACGCCGACACGCGATCGGCGATCTACGCCGCGCGCACGTCGGATGGACTGTCGTATCGCGAAACCGGCATCGTTTCCGACGCGCCGACCGACAGACAACTCGTCAGGGCCAAGGCCGCCGCCGTCAGCCAGCCGGAGGCCGAAGACGTTCCGGGTTGCGTCGACAGCCTCGCGACGACGCTTGCCGGAGGACGGGCCGCGGGCGGAGCGGCGGCCAAGGCCATTGCCGATGGGCTGAGGGAATCCGGCTGGTTCTCGCATGGTCTGAGCGGGGATTACCCTTCCAACGCCGGTCATGGCAACTATCGCATCAGCCAATTGCTGGACGGCGCCGCAATGGTGGGAGACAGCGAGCAATACGCTTCGGCCATGGCTCTGATGGCGCGTGCCCTCGGCATGTCCAGTCGCGTCGTGCTTGGTTTTCTGCCGAAGGACGACGATGGCGAAATCAGTGCCGACCGTACGGAAAAACGTGGCGCGCACACCATAACGGAATTCACCGGCAACGACGTGGCCGCATGGGTGGAGATCGCCTTGGATGGCTACGGCTGGGTGGCGTTCCATCCGACGCCGAAGGAGACGAAGACCCCCGATGAAAACCGGAACCTCATGCCGCCGAATCCGCGGAAACTGGTGCGGCAGCCTCCGGTTCCGCTCACCGACCCGTTGCGTGACGACGATCGGATGTCGGGCGGAACCTCGATTGGCGGCAGCAGGGCCGACGCACCGTCCGCGGACCCGTTTCGGCAGCGGATCGCACGCATCGCGATGAAGGTCGCGGTATATGGCAGTCCCTTGTGGACGGCGCTTATCGTCGCCATGGCGCTGCTTGCCGTCAAGACGGTCATGTTGCATCGCGCGAGGCATCGGGGAGACGCACGGCTGCGGATTGCCGAGGGATGGCGGTCCGTCACCACGCTGGCGCTGCAAAGCGGATCGGCGGCGCCGGGGACCAGACGCGAGCAGGCACGGTCGATCGCGCGACGATTTGATCTGGACGCCATGGAATTGCTGCGTTTGGGCATGGAGGCCGATTACGCGGCGTTCTCCGGCGACGTCATCGAAGAGCGGCAGGCGCGTGACTATTGGCGGCGCATCGATGGCGTGCGTGATGCCATGCTCCGGTCATTGCCGTTGGCATGCCGATGGATGGCGCGTCTTTCCCTTGCCGGCGTATTCCAACCTTCGCATGCCGGCGGCCGATGGACGGGCAGGTGTCGTGGATGGCACGGCAGAAGAGGAATGCGCGGAAGGAATCGCAACGATGCAGCCGGCCGCGATGCTTCGGATGGTCTGCCGTCATCTGCTACGCGACGCTCATCGAGCCGCGCATCGAAACCACACCAAGCCAAATCCCACAAACCACA
>ERZ808242.190-NODE-190-length-47373-cov-20.495942_pt1 | contig 47373 bp, 40 predicted proteins | sample MGYA00521244_ERZ808242 | MGnify/ENA primary metagenome ERZ808242 (study PRJEB31516, sample SAMN03275573) | gut metagenome | biome: mammalia-associated habitat; material: feces | host: Papio cynocephalus | place: Kenya | collected 2012-07-27 ... | reverse complement strand
GTTGTTTTAGATTGCAAAGTTACAAAATTTGAGTGATATACACAACCGCGTAAGACGGCTGGCAGCCAGTGGAAGCGTTGTTTTAGATTGCAAAGTTACAAAATTTGAGTGATATACACAACTCTCGTCAATGTCCACATAGTAGAACTTGCGTTGTTTTAGATTGCAAAGTTACAAAATTTGAGTGATATACACAACGAAACAATATGCGGCAATATATGTACAGCGGTTGTTTTAGATTGCAAAGTTACAAAATTTGAGTGATATACACAACGTTGCATACCGCCTTGGTGCGCTTGCTCTCGTTGTTTTAGATTGCAAAGTTACAAAATTTGAGTGATATACACAACACGTACACGGGGATTTCCGTGTTACAGAGCGTTGTTTTAGATTGCAAAGTTACAAAATTTGAGTGATATACACAACAGTTTTAGATTGCAATATCAAAACGCACGAGTTGTTTTAGATTGCAAAGTTACAAAATTTGAGTGATATACACAACTATTACCCGTATCACTTTTTATTGACACACGTTGTTTTAGATTGCAAAGTTACAAAATTTGAGTGATATACACAACCAGGGCGCAAGAATATGAGTGTGCTGTTTAGTTGTTTTAGATTGCAAAGTTACAAAATTTGAGTGATATACACAACTGAGGAACATTGTTTTTGCATTGGTTTATTGTTGTTTTAGATTGCAAAGTTACAAAATTTGAGTGATATACACAACCGTCTGCGCCATATAAGCAGCCCCCTTCTCGTTGTTTTAGATTGCAAAGTTACAAAATTTGAGTGATATACACAACTAAAAATATGCCATATACAGAAAAGTATGGGTTGTTTTAGATTGCAAAGTTACAAAATTTGAGTGATATACACAACCCAAACCAGTCAAAATAAAATTCTACTAATGTTGTTTTAGATTGCAAAGTTACAAAATTTGAGTGATATACACAACGGGATGATTACGTGCAGAACGCAAACGGAGGTTGTTTTAGATTGCAAAGTTACAAAATTTGAGTGATATACACAACACGTCCGCGAGTACAACGCAAAGAAGAGTGGTTGTTTTAGATTGCAAAGTTACAAAATTTGAGTGATATACACAACATTGTGGTTAATTATGAATATCAATTATGGTTGTTTTAGATTGCAAAGTTACAAAATTTGAGTGATATACACAACATTGCTATGGCAACCAACTGACCACGCTGGGTTGTTTTAGATTGCAAAGTTACAAAATTTGAGTGATATACACAACTACGCCGTTGTTGCAATCAATATGCAATCGGTTGTTTTAGATTGCAAAGTTACAAAATTTGAGTGATATACACAACTATATATGGTGGAGCGTAACATATCAACCGGTTGTTTTAGATTGCAAAGTTACAAAATTTGAGTGATATACACAACGGTTTGCCACCAAGTAGCGCAGAACCACATGTTGTTTTAGATTGCAAAGTTACAAAATTTGAGTGATATACACAACAGTATCGCGGGTGTGGCGTTGCCTCGTCCTGTTGTTTTAGATTGCAAAGTTACAAAATTTGAGTGATATACACAACGTAGCAACCAAGGTAGGTCAGTGCCGTGTTGTTGTTTTAGATTGCAAAGTTACAAAATTTGAGTGATATACACAACAGGAGCAACCAAGGTGGGTCAGTGCCGTGTGTTGTTTTAGATTGCAAAGTTACAAAATTTGAGTGATATACACAACTTATGGTTCTGCTGCTTCTGGGCTTGGTTCGTTGTTTTAGATTGCAAAGTTACAAAATTTGAGTGATATACACAACTGCGCTTGCTCAGCAAGCAAACCAACACGACAAGTGTAGGTGGTCTCTTTTTTGATGTTGCTTTTTGTGAAATTATACCATAGGAGATCGGGGACGCGGACGCCCCCGTCCGCGGTCAAGTCGTCAGACTTGTTTGTTTTTTCGCTGTTTCTTAAACTTGTTGGACAGCCTCGTCCCTCCATTTATTTTACATCACTGCAATAACTTTTTAGAAAGATATTTTTGTGAATAATTTTCTGATAATATAGTGTAGCCATCCATTTCAGAATGGTGCCATGATAGCGCATATTCGGTTATTTGAAAAACGTAAAATTCACACTGCCATAACTGCGATGGGAGTCGAAATGTGGGTGGGTGGAAAAGTTATAGTCTTTGCCGTGCTCCAAGACAAAGAGACCATCCGGACGCAAGAGATTCTTCTCAAAGATTAAATTGGGTAGGGTAGGCAATGCTTCCAAAGCATAAGGCGGGTCGGCAAAGATAAAATCGAACTGCAGATGACACGCATTGATATACTTGAATACATCACCGCGTATGACGGTCAGGTTGCGTATCCCTAATTGCTTACAAGCCGAGATGATAAAATTTTGCTGCGTGTGTGCCAATTCTACTGCTGTAACTTCACGTGCCCCGCGGCTGACAAACTCCAGTCCGATACCGCCTGTGCCGGCAAAGAGGTCAAGCATCTCGCAGTCCTCAAAATCAATACGATTGTTGAGAAGATTGAACAGGCTCTCTTTGGCAAAGTCGGTGGTAGGACGTGCGGTTATATTTTTAGGGGGCGCCAATCGACGCCCCCTAAATGTTCCGGATATGATTCGCATAAGTGAACTATGAACAATAATGGACAAAGAATAAAGGATGATAATGTTAACAATTCATCATTCCTAATTCTTAATTCAATTAACAGGTTATTCCCAGTTGCCGGCGTTGTTGTTCGGTGCATCCACGCTACCTACTTTCAAGCCGGGGTAGTGTTCCAGTTTCTGCTCCTTGTCTATAAGGTTCACCAACTCTTGCTGGTTCAAGTCGCCCAAATAGGTGTTGAACGGGGCGCGTGCCTCAAACAGCGGAACACGGATACCCTGGCTGGTTGTGTAATTGTTGTTCACCTCAATCTCGAATTTCGTCTTGTTGGTGTAGGGGATATAGATGATGTCCCCGATGGTGTTTTCGTCATATTCGCCTTTGTAGAGACTCTGAATCAGGTTGCTCTCAATGGTATCACGACGGAAACCGCTCAAGCCGTTCTCAATAACTTCTTTATCGTTAGCCCATATGTAGGCGTAGAGGTCTGTATCGTTGGCGAAATCCTGTTTTTTGAGTGCCTTTTTCTTGGCTGTCTCAATGATTTTAGCGGCTTTTTGCTCGGTAAGACCTGCTTCGAGTTGTTTGTCGGTAAGGCTTCCCTCCTTCATCACCTCTTTCTTTTTAGCGGTCTTAAGGAATAGAATCAGACTATCGGCATCAGCCATATAGCGACCGTTCTGGCGGTTGAACTCCACCTCGGCAGTACGCAAACTAATCAAATTCTTCACCACAGCCACCTCGCGGGCAGTACGTGTATCCTCAAACTGAATCGGGGTAACAACGCTCATTACGCAGAAATAAGCCATTGCGACTGCTGCGATGCTGAGCAAAGTAATCATAATTGCTTTTGTTGCTTTCATCTTATCTGGTATAATTTTTGTATTTCTTAATCTGGGTGCGTATTCATCGCACAAAAACTGCCGCAAAGTTACGCTTTTTTTTTTATATGTGCAAAAAAAAGCGTATTTTTGCCACTGAATTTCAGTAGAGAGGAGAACGCATTATGGAAGACAGCAATAAAGTGCTATTTCAAATACTCACGGAGCGTTTGGAATTGCTGCGTCAGTTGGACAAAGAGGGTGATACCGACCGCCGCCGCCATGTGGCGAAAGAGACTCAGATGCTCCACGCCCCCCTGGCACACCGCTTGGGCTTGTACCAGATCAAGACCGAGATGGAGGACCTCGCGCTCAAGTTCACCGACTACAAGACCTATAAATACATTGCGCATGCGCTGAACGCCAAAAAGTCGGAGCGTGATGCCTATATTGCCCGCTTTATCGCCCCGCTGGAGCAGAAACTCACTGAGGCGGGCTTTGTCTTCACTATCAAAGGACGCCCCAAATCCATCCACTCTATTTATCATAAGATGCAGGCGCAGAACTGCGATGTGGATCGGATATACGACCTCTTTGCCATACGTATCATTCTTGACTCGCCTGCCGACCGCGAGAAACAGGACTGTTGGCAGGTCTATTCGCTCATTACCGATATTTTCCAACCCAACCCCAAGCGTTTGCGCGACTGGCTCTCCGTCCCCAAGGAGAACGGTTATGAGAGCCTGCATACCACGGTGCTCGGTCCCGACGACCGCTGGGTGGAGGTGCAGATACGTACCAAACGTATGGACGAGGTGGCGGAAAAAGGTGTGGCGGCACATTGGGCATACAAGGGCGTGAAAGGCAATATACTCGCCAACAAGCAGTATGTCTATGTCTTTACTCCTACCGGCGACCTGCGCCGTCTGCCCGCCGAGGCTACGGTGCTCGACTTTGCCTACAGTATCCATTCCGATGTGGGCAATCACTGCGTGGGTGGGCGTATCCGCAACCAGAACGTGTCTATCAGGCAGAAATTGCAGAACGGCGACCAAATAGAAATTCTCACCTCGCCCAACCAGAAACCGAATGCCGACTGGCTCAATTTCGTTACTTCCACCAAGGCGAAAAACAAGATCCGTCAGTCGCTCAAAGAAATTGAGTACAAGGATGCCGCCGAGGGAAAAGAACTGCTCGAAAGGCGTTTTCACAACTGGAAACTGGAATATACCGAGGCGGACATCTCGCGTCTGGCGAACAAACTCGGCTACAAGGCGGTAAGCGACCTATACCAGTCCATTGCGCAAGGCAAAGAGGATATTCTGCAACTGCGTGACGTGTTCCTTTCGTTAGATGCATTGACTGCACCGCACCATACGGAACCGAAACCCGAGTATGTGCCCAAAGACCGGCAGTCGGGCTTGGCGATAGAGGTGGATATGAATGTCAAGAATGTGGATTACCACTTGTCCAAGTGCTGCAATCCGCAACCGGGCGATCCGATTTTCGGTTTCATCAGCGTTACGAAGGGCATACGTATCCACCGCTGCGACTGCCCCAATGCGGACAATATCCGTGAGCGGTACCCCTACCGTATGATTCCCGCCCGCTGGGCAAAGAAATAATTCTAATTAACAATTAACATATATAGCGGGTGTTTGTTCTTGCTTCTTGGTTCTTTGTCTATTCCATCAGGTCTTCTATTATCTGGTTGAGAATATGCAAGCCCTGCTGGGTGGCGGCTATCCGGTTGTCCTGCGTCAGGCGCAGCAGGTTGCGTCGTATGTATGGAGCAACCAATGTCGGATCGTGCAGGACAGAGCAGGGAATACCGTCCGCCGTGCGGAGCCCCAGCATAATGCGCTCGTTGTAGCGGTCGGTGGCTGACAGGTGTTCCGTTTCGCGTACCAAGGTATGGTCTTGCACACCTTTGATATAGGTGTCAAGGTCGTCGGGGTTCCAAGAGCGGTCGGTACCGTTGTACGAATGGGCTCCTGCGCCCAAACCGATATAGGGGGTGTCGTTCCAATAGTTGCTGTTATGCATAGAACGCCTGCCGGGGCGTGCAAAGTTCGATACCTCATAATGCTCAAACCCTGCTTCTTTGAGGCGGTGTGCAATATAGTCGTACATCTCGTTTTCCGTATCCTCGTCCGTTTCCGCCACTTCGCCCCGGGCTAACATCCCGCTCAGCGGTGTGCCCTCTTCAAAAGTCAGGCAATAGGTGGATATATGCTGCACACCTAATTGCAGTGCTTCTTCTGCATCTTTCTCCACGACACCCGATGGTCCTTTGTTCTTTGTCCTTTGTTCTTTGTCTATGGGCAATCCGTATATGATGTCTATGGAGATGTTGTCAAATCCGGCGGCTTGTGCGGTGCGCACTGCCGTGCGGGCTTGCTCTGCCGTGTGCCGTCTGCCGATACGGCGGAGCAGAGTGTCGTCAAACGATTGGATGCCGATAGACAGCCGGTTGATACCCATCGTGTGCCACGCAGCGGCTTTCTCGGGTGTTATATCGCCGGGGTTGCACTCCAATGTGATTTCCCTTGCTTGTGATACCGGCAATACGGCTAACAGCCGTTGCAAGTCGTCGGTCTCCAGCAGACTGGGTGTTCCGCCGCCTAAGTAGATCGTGTCTATTCTCCCAGCCTGTTGCGCTTCATCGGTGCGGGTGTGCCATTCCTCTATCAAGGCATCTACGTACTCTGTCCGGCGGCCGAGTCGGGTGGTCGAAAAGAAATCGCAATAGATGCATCTGCTTTTGCAAAACGGGATATGTATGTAGAGTCCTGCCATAATGGTTCTCTTTGAGATGCAAAGATACGCATAAATTTTCATATATCCAACGAAAAATAGTCCTCGATAATGCAATTAACAGTTGCTCTCCGTGCTGTTCGACATCCCCGCCGAGGGCAGGGGCGAGTTTCTGACCACGGCGCAGATAAGCGATGTGCTGGTACGGGAGCATCAAGCGTCCGATGAGTCTGCAACGGCTGGGAATGATACTGCAGAAGCAGGGGTACAAAGCCAAGCGGGTGGGTTCGAGCCGAGGTTGGATAGTATATCAACGAACATCGGAAGAAGTGAAAATCAACAAGATACACTATGCGCAAGCCCAATAACCGACCTGCCGACCAACCAACCTTTTTATAAAATATATACACATACACGCACACACGGGTATATAGAGTTTGGAAAAAGGTTGGTTGGTTGGCGAGGTTGGCGAAATGGGGCGAATAAGACTAATAGGACAAATGGGACAGATAGGAGAGATGGGAGGTTATCCACAGGGTATCCACAGGACATCCACAGGACTTTTTAATTATGAATGATGAATTATGAATGATGAATTATGAATTATGAACAGAGATACTTATTTTGCTCCGCAAACAAAGGGATATTTGTGTATATGCAAAAAAAGTTGTACCTTTGCCAGTGAAAATATAAATCAATGTGTATTTGCCTATGAAGGACGGGCGGTAAGACCGCATAACATATTTTTATTTGCGTTATAAGCCGAACTTGATTTTCTGAAACTTCGACACTTTTGGAAAATTGTTATATTCAAGCACAAGCCTATGGACGCTCACGCTGCCGGCGTGGGCTTTTGTGCGTAGCATTTGAATATAACAGGTAGTCGAAGACCTCAGAAAATCAAATCACAAACAAAAGTTTACGCTTTTTTTTTGTGTCTGTAGGTGGGGATTACAGCCAATTGGACTAATAAGGCTAATACGCCCGATAGGGCTTGTTAAGCAACAGATGATCATTGGCTTTCAGGCAGCAATGCAAAAAGGACTAAAAAGGACTTTGTGTGCGTGGGGCAAAACCGCTACCTTTGCACGCAGAAACCAAAATTATAATTATTAACCATAAAAACAAAACAGTATGAAAAAACTATTATTTTTTGTTGCCGTTGCGGTAATGTGTATCAGTTGTGCGGCTCCGAAAGCCACCACGTATTCGTATGCCGAGTATCGCACTATTTCTCCGTCGCAATCGGTGTTCACTGCCCCCGTGTATGCCGATTTGGAGGTGTCTCCCACCCGTATCTCGTATGCCGAGCGTATTGAGAAAGACATCACGAAGATGACTGAAGCCGAAGTGGAGACTATGGTCTCGCGCGAGAAAGAAACAGTGATTGCCAATGCGGTCCGTACCAACAAAGCCGATGTGCTGGTGGCACCGATTATCAGCGTACAAACCGATGTGCATCATTTTGTGGTAATCATTGTAGAGGGTTATCCTGCAACATACAAGAATTTCCGCAGTGCCACCGAGGCGGACGGCTGGGTATTGGAGCAGTCAAAACAACAGGCGGGAAATGAGAAATCAGGGAAACCTGCTTCGCCGTTTGCCAAAATGTTGAAGAAATGAAACGTGTAAAAAGTCTTTTGACCATATTGCTCTTGTCTTGCGCTGCCCTTGCGGTGGCGCAAAACAGAGTGGTCAATACCGGTACCGCGTCCCGTACGGTCATCAATCTGAACGACACTACGGGTGGCGGCACGATGAGTATATGGGAGCAATTGGAGCAGGAGCGCGTTGCGCAGGAGAAAGCCGAGCAACTGCGGCAGCAGCAGGAGCAGGCAGAGCGTGAGGCGGCGGAGAAAGCCCGTCTGGAGCGGGAAGAGCAGGAGCGTATCGCCGCCGAGCAGCGTTTGCAGCAGGAGAAAGCCGAACAGGAACGCCTTGCGGCAGAGAAAGCACGGCAGAAAGAGCAGGAGCGTATCGCCGCCGAGCAGCGTTTGCTGCAGGAGAAAGCCGAGCAGGAACGCCTTGCGGCAGAGAAAGCACGGCAGAAAGAGCAGGAGCGTATCGCCACCGAGCAGCGTTTGCAGCAGGAGAAAGCCGAACAGGAACGCCTTGCGGCAGAGAAAGCGCAGCAAAAAGAACTGGCGCGGCAAGAGGCGGAACGTCAAGCCGCATTGCGCCAAGCCTACCAAGACAGCGTCAAGGCTGTAAAAAAGGAGCGTTTTGCGGAGTGGAAAAACTCGTTCCCTATGTCGCACATTCTGATGGCAAACGGAGCATTCGCCCTTTATCCCGAGTACGCTTTCGGTCTGACCTACGGGCAGGTGCATATCGGCGGATGGTATGTGAATGTTATGCTTAATGCGAACATTCACGTCACAAGTACGGATGTTGCTGCTTTCGATTATCCGCCGTTTTATACGGGCAGGCAGGACGCTATGCGCTTGTCGGCAACGATAGGCGGATTGGTGCGCCTGTATGTGCCGGTGTATTTCTATGCCGGTGTCGGTTACGGCTACCGTGCAGCATATTTCGAGGACATAGAGCATCAGTGGATACGCCAGTCGTATGCCGATGCCACACCCGGACACGGCGTGCATTGGGAACTCGGTTTGACGGGGAATATCAAAGGTTTCTCTCTGTCGGCAGGTTTGTCGGCTATCTCGGGTATCAGTTACCCAGGCACCTATTATGAGGCGAAAATCGGTATCGGTTGTTTCATCAATCAAAAAGCGAAGAAATGAAAAAGACAAAACTCTGTATTTTGGTAGCAGGCGCGTTGTGCTTGTCCGGTTGCCAAAAAGATGATTGTGCGCAGGTGATAACCGTCAGCACAGGCGATGTGGCGAACATAACCGGTTGGTCGGCGGATATTGCGGGCGTGGTGCAAGTCCATGATGACAATCAGACGTATGTTTCCGATCCGAGTGTCCGTTTTGAGGAGCACGGTATATGTTGGAATACCACGGGCGAACCCACACGCAATGATGATTTTGCGGCGGACAATGCGGCTGATTTCGGTGCTTTTGTCTGCACGGCGGGCAATTTGAGTTGCGGAACCACCTATTTTGTGCGTACCTACGTCAAGAGCGGACGCTATCTGACTTACGGTGAGGAGAAGACGTTTACCACTCCCGACTTAGCCCAAGTGGAGACAGGGGAGGCAAAATCCGTCACGGGTTATACGGCGCTCATAGAATGCAAGATACTCTCTGACGGCGGTTCGGATGTACAAAGGTGCGGTGTGCTGTATAGCAACTATCGTACGCCGCAGCAGGGGGACAAACAGGTCGTCGGCACGCTCGAAAACGGGGTGTTCCAATGTGCGCTGACCTCGCTGCAGCATACCACCACCTATTATGTGCGTGCGTTTGCCGAGACGGCGGCGGGCATAGCGTACGGCAATACGGTTTCGTTTGCCACGCTGCGTATGCCTGTGGTGCTGACCAAAGGGTTTGCCGACCGCACGGAGAACGCGGTAACGGTTATCGGACAGGTAACGGACAACGGCGGCGAAGAGATAACCGAGTGCGGTATCTGCTACAACACTACGGGGCAACCCTCTGTCAAGGACGGCAAACTGACGCATACTGCCACCATGGAGGAGTTCCGCTGCACTATCACCTCTATGGAACATACGCAACCCTATTATGCACGTGCGTACGCCGTCAATACAGTGGGCATCTCGTATGGCGATGTGCTGGCGTTCTATTGGAAACCGACCGTTACCACCTTGGCTACCACCAATGTGGCGTACACTACGGCTACGTGCAATGGCAATGTGGTATCCAACGGCGGGCGGACCGTCACCGAGTGCGGTATTTGCTATTCCACCGAAAGTGAGCCTACGATAGACGACAGGAAGGCGGTGTCTGCGACCACGATGGGTACATATGTCTGCCAACTGACCGGTTTGCAGGCGGGAACAACCTATCATTGCCGTGCGTATGCCGTCAATGCCGAGGGTGTTTCCTATGGCGGTGAACGCACGTTCATCACCCTTGCATACACCCTCCCGAATGTACAGACGGGCGGTGTTTCCAATGTGGGGCATACTTCTGCAACCTGCGCTGCCAATGTGCTTTCCGACGGCGGTCAAGCCGTAACGGAGCGTGGTATCTGCTATGCTTTGTCGTCCAATCCGACCACGGCGGACAGTAAGATTACAGTCGGGGCTGGTACAGGCAGTTTTACGGCTACTTTGTCCGATTTGCAGGCGGGGCAAACATACCACTATCGTGCGTATGCTGTCAGTGCACAAGGTACGGCGTATGGCGAAGAACGCACGTTTGACACGCAGGCTTACTCCGTTCCGAGTGTACAAACGGGAGACGCTGCCAATATCACTTATTCATCGGCGCAATGTTCAGGCACAGTGCTTTCCGATGGTGGGCAGGCGGTCTCTGTGCGGGGAATATGCTATTCCGTCTCTCCCAATCCGACGATTGAGAATACTTGTGCTCGTAAAGGGAATGGCGTGGGAACTTTCACGGCTACTTTGAATAATCTGAAAATAGGGAAAACGTACTATTATCGCGCATACGCTACCAATGCATTGGGAACGACGTATGGGGAGGAACGTTCTTTTACTACACAAAATACATTTGCGGGCATTATACCTTCCGGAACTACTTTTACATCACAGAATATCACCTTTAAGGCAGCCAAAGGTAGCGGAACAGTAGAACCCGCTTATTTTGAGAACTACCAGAGATTGCGTGTGTATGCCAAAGGTATATTTACCATTTCGTCTTCGGTATATACGATACACTCTATTGCCATCACAACCGACCAACCTGATTTATTGGCAAATCTGACACCTAATACGGGAACGGTTTCGCTGAATGCGGATCGTACGATAATCACGTGGACGGGTTCGGCAAGCAATGTCGTATTAAAACTGAGCGAACGCAATATCAATGATACAAATCCCGGACGACTATCCATCCAATCGATAGATGTGGTAGTGGAAGAGAAGTAAAAGATTATTTTGGGTGCAGAAGCGGATTGCCGTCGGGTAGTCCGCTTTTGTTGTTTTGCTGCGCAAACAAAGGGATATTTGTGTATGTGCGGAAAAAGTTGTACCTTTGCAAACAAATAAAAAACGTACGGATATGAGGATTTCGAAGCGTATTGACTCGCTGAGCGAGTCGCAGACATTGCAGATTGCGGCGCGTTGCCAACAGTTGCGTGCCGAGGGGGTGGATGTGATCGGTTTGTCGCTCGGCGAACCCGATTTTGCGGCTCCGCAGCACGTAAAAGAGGCAGCGAAAGCCGCTGTGGACAACGATTTTTCCCACTACGGTCCCGTCCCCGGTTTCCCCTCCTTGCGTGAGGCGATTGCCAAGACGCTCAACGAGGAACTCGGTGAGCATAACCCGCAGGCGTTCACTGCGAACGAGATCATCGTGTCGGTGGGCGCGAAGCACTGCCTTTGCAACGCTATCGAGACGCTGGTAGGACCGGGCGACGAGGTCATTCTGCCCACGCCGTGCTGGGTGAGTTATGTGGAGATGGTGAAGTTGGCGGAGGGCAAGAGCGTCCTGGTGCGCACTACGATGGAGAACAACTTCTGCATCACGGCGGAGCAGTTGGAAGCGGCTATCACGCCCAACACCCGTCTGCTGGTGCTCTGTACGCCCAACAACCCGACAGGCAGCGTCTATAGCCACGAGGCACTCGTGGACATTGTGCGTGTATTGGAGAAACACCCGCAGATAAGCGTCATCTCCGACGAGATCTATGAGCATATCCTCTATACGGGGCACCACGAGAGTCTCGGACAGTTCGGGGCTTTGAAAGACCGTCTCGTCATTATCAACGGCGTGAGCAAGAGCCACGCCATGACGGGCTACCGTATCGGCTGGATGGCGTGCCACGATAAGGGCTTTATCAGTGCCGTCAAACGCTTGCAGGGGCAGCAGTGCACTTGCGCCACCACCATTGCGCAGAAGGCAGCCGAGGCGGCTTATACGGGCGATAAGACCTGCGTGGAGACTATGCGGCAGGCCTTTGAACGCCGCCGTAACCTGATTATCGGTTTGGCTCGCGAGATACCCGGCTGGAAGATTATCGAACCGCAGGGGGCTTTTTATCTGTTCCCCGACGTGTCGTACTGTTTCGGCAAGCAGACCCCGCAGGGGCAGACCCTCAAGAATGCCGACGATGTGGTGGAATACCTGCTCAACGAGGCGCACGTGGCGTGCGTGAGCGGCTCGGCTTTCGGCGAGGACCACTGCATCCGCCTCTCGTACGCCACCAGTGAAGCGAACATCACGGAGGCTATGAGACGTATCAAATCCGCACTTGAAGCAATTAACAATTAATATACAGGGGAAGTCCTTAAGGACATTAAGGACATTAAGGACTTTAGGGACTTTAAGGATATATTTTATGGATCGGCAGGAACAGGTAGAGCGGTATCTGCAAGCGCATCACATCAATTATTCGTGCTACAACCACCCCGAGGGCAAGACCATCGAGGAGGCGAAACGCTGGTGGCACAACGACGGGAGTGTGCATTGCAAAAACATCTTTATGCGCAACCACAAGGGCAATCAGCACTATCTGATCTGTTTCGATTGCGACCACGACCTGGCTATTCACGACCTGGAGCAACGGCTCAAAGCCTCGCTGCAAGCCGCAGGACACCCCGCTCCCGGCAAACTCTCTTTCGCAAGCCCCGAGCGGATGATGCGTTATCTCGGGTTGGAACCCGGCAGCGTCAGTCCCTTCGGGCTGATCAATGATACCGAACATCACGTAATCCTGTTTCTCGACCAAAACCTGCAAAACGCCGCTTCGCTCAGTTTCCACCCCAACGATTGCCGTGGCACGGTAGTGATCAGTCAGGAGGAGTTCCGAAAGTACCTCGAAACGGTCGGAAATCGGGTGGAGTGGCTGGAATTGTATTGATAGACCGTCTGCATAGTATAAAATGCTCCTTTGCCGCTCTGCGGCAAGAAATCCAAGTAAATAGTTGTCTTTACATCCATAAATTGCCATCAATCTTATTCGCCTGCGGCGGTTGAAACTTTAGAGAATGGATTTTACATTAGCCAAATACAATGAGTTGCTGCTTGCTTTTCAGGCGGAAGGCTATGCTTTTCTGACTTTTGAGGACTATTGCACGGCGGAGCATCTGCCCGACCGCTATGTGGTTTTGCGGCACGATGTGGACAAACGCCCGCAGAATAGCGTTGCCACAGCGGAGATCGAGAACAGGATACACGCGCGGGCAAGTTATTATTTCCGTGTCGTACCGGAGAGCAATCAGCCTGATGCCATACGCCGCATAGCCGCCTTGGGACACGAGATAGGCTACCACTACGAGGATATGGCACTTGCCGGCGGTGATACAGACAAGGCGTTTCGGCACTTTGAGCAGAGCCTGCGCTATTTCCGTACATACTACCCCGTCCGCACCGTCTGTATGCACGGTGCCCCCGCAAGCCGCTATGACGGGCGCGACCTGTGGAAAAAATACGACTATCATCGGTTGGGAATAGTGGGCGAACCCTATTTTGACGTGGATTTTTCTCAGGTATTCTATCTCACGGATACGGGGCGGTGCTGGGACGGATACAGGGTTTCGGTGCGGGACAAGATACCCCTCCGGCAGAACGAATGGGTGCGGCAGGGACTGACGTATCACACAACGGACGATATTATACGGGCATTGGCAGACGGCACCTTGCCACCAAGACTTATGATGACCACCCATCCCCAGCGGTGGGCGGCAAGCAGAGGGCAGTGGGCGAAAGAACTGATAGTACAGAATATAAAAAATATAGTTAAGCGAATTTTGATTGTATGCGGAAGCAAATAAGCATTGACATTGTTATCTGGATTGTTTCTACTGTAATTTGTTTGATTTGGCGGTTGGCGGCTGACAAGGCGGAGATATGGAGTTATCTCGGTTTGTTTGCCCTGATGCTGCTTGTATGGATTGCCATAGGCGCGGTTTTCCAACTCTACCGTTCCTACAAGAAAGTATGGTACTGGCAGTCGCTGCTCTCCTTGCTGCTCACTGCCACGGCGATGTTGCTGCTTTGCCGGTACGCTTTGCCGGAGTTGGACCGGCAATTTTCAACCACCGTGGCAATGTGGATGGTGGGCATCGTTACCATTATCGATTTCTTCGTCATACTGGCGGAGCATTATTGGAAATACGCACAGAATATGACGGTGCCCGCTATGCAGATAGAGCAACGCGAGCATGCCACCGTAGTGCGTCCCGACGAGCGCCGCAGCGAGGCAAGCATAGAGTCTATTCACCGGTCGGTCTTGTCGCTTACAACAGAGGAGGATTACCAAATGCTCTTGGAGAAAGCCCGTTTGGACAACCGGCAGACCAAGGTGGTTGCCAACAGAGACCGTTTCAGTTTCCTGCAGATACCGGATTATGAATACAATACATTGGTGGACTTGACGCTGCTCAACGATGCAAAGGGTATAAACCGCCGTTTCTGTATCGTTAATCAGAAACTGCCCGACGAGGGGCGATACGTGTGCTGCTACCGCCCGCAGGAGTATATCAAACAGAAAATACTCAACCGCTATCCGCCCGTTATCCGCTGGATAGTCTATTCGGCGTATTTCTTTTGGAAACGTGTCATTCCGCGTCTGCTCCTGATGTCGCGTCTCTACTACGACCTGACCAAAGGGCGCAAACGTATGCTCAGCAAGACGGAGGTGTTCGGACGCTTGTACTATTGCGGCTTCGAGGTGGACGAGGTGGTGCCGATGGGGCATATAGAGTATATCTTTGCGCACCGCCATTCGCAGCCTTACCCGCAGGAGCAGATTAAAGTCTATGGTCCGTTGATCAAACTGCGCCGCGTGGGGAAAGACAAAAAGTACGTGTATATCTATAAGTTCCGCACTATGCACCCCTACGCCGAGTATATCCAGAAGTACGTGTTCGACAAGCGGGGAGGAATGGACATAGCCGACAAGAGCAACGATGACTGGCGTATCACCACGTGGGGGAGGTGTATGCGCAAGTACTGGTTGGACGAACTGCCTATGCTCATCAACTGGCTCAAAGGCGATGTCAAACTGGTGGGCGTGCGCCCTATCTCGCAGACAATGTTCGATACCTATCCTGCTGACCTGCAGGAGAAACGCACCCGCTGCAAACCTGGGCTGATACCGCCTTTCTATATCGACCACCCGAAGACGTTTGACGAACTGTTCGCAAGCGAGAACAAGTACCTGGACGCCTATTTCAAGCACCCTTTCCTGACCGATGTGCGCTATTTCTTCCTCACAATGCACTCGATATTGTTCAAGCGTATGCACTCGGCGTGAGTGCTATCCTAAGCCTATCCTATGCGCATCCTATGCGGATTCTACATATTGAATGTCTGCGGGGAGCGGTCGCATATCTGTAGGAAAGGACAGAGTGGGGAGCAGTCTTTTTCCGCTACTTGCGGGAAGGCGGTGGTGGTCATCACTTCGCGGAGTTTGTCGGTCATGGCAGGCAGGAAGCGGTCGCGTACCTCGGTGTAGTTGTGTACTTCCTGTTTTTCTATCGAGATGGTCGTTTGCAGATCCGGCGTTGTCAGTTTGCGCTGCGGATAATAGAGGTTTGGCTGCAAAGGCAGCGGGCTGCCCTTGTGGTCGGTGCAGGCAACGGCTTCGCTGTATAGAAGCGTCTGGAGTACATAGTGGGCGTTCTTGTCGGTAAAGAGTTGGTCTATGCTGTCCGCCGAGAGTTTCTTTTTGTTGTATGCGCCGGTCTTGTAGTCCACCACACGCATCGTGCTGCCCACGATGTCAAGACGGTCGATTTTCCCTCCTACACGGATAATGCCGAGGTCGTCGCCCAAATCAATGGGGAACGTGCGTTTCTGCTCCAGCAGACAGATCTGCAAACCGGGAGCCTTGGCATCTTGTATATCGCGCTCCAATACACGGCGGATATACCCGCGGATAACCGTATTCTCCATACGATGCTCTTCTTTGATATAGTGCGGTGCTGTCTTTCCGCTTGCAGGGTGGCAGCGGTTGTATTCCTCGTTCTGCGCTGTATAGGCGGCATCCAACACCTGTTCCATCAGTGCGTCGTCGCCATATATCTGTTGTAGCGTCTGCGGGGCGATGGTCTGCGGACGGTTGTCCGTACAGCCGCACAGCACCTTGTAGATATACTCCATACCGCTGTGTACGAATGAGCCGAGTGTGTTGGCGGCAAAAATCAGCGTCTCGGGTTCATCGGCACGCACTCCGAGAATATACTGCAAATAGAACCGGCGCGGGCAATCGATATACGTGGAGAGGGCGGAGGGGGAAATTACTCCCGGTTTCCCCCTCAAAGAGGGGGAAACTTGTATAGAGTCTGTTTTATAGTATAATTGGTTGTCTTCGCCTTTTTCCAACAGCGAATAGAGACTTGTTTCGTTATGCTCCAAATTGATGAGCGGTGTGAGGTTGAGTTGGTTGTTCTCGGCGAGGGTGTACTTGGTGATGTGGAACTGCGGACTGACCAGCATCTGCATGATAAACCGCGACATCGTCTTGCGCCCCATAGCCGTATCGGCATCGCTGAAAAGGAGCGTGGTGTTGCCTGCTCGGCTGAGCAGACGGAAGAAATTGTATGCATAGACCGACGCACTCTCTTCGCGCGTCTGCATACTGTATGCTTTGCGCAGGTAGTAGGGAATAAACGACAGGTCGGTTTCTTGCCGCGGTACAACGCCTTCTTCCACGTTGAGCAGCAGGAGGTTGTCAAAATCAAGCATACGCGTTTCCAGTACGCCCATCACCTGTATATCCGTTATCGGTTCGCCGTTGAACGGCAGCGATACCCCGCTCAAAAGGCGGCGGAGCAGACTGCGCAAGAGCGGAAGGCTCTGTATCTCCGTTTGCAAAACGGGCGTTTGCAGGAGTAGGCGAAATTGATTGATGATGCAGCGTGTCTGGTAGAGCGACTCCTGAATGAGCAGCCAGTGCCACGTGTTTTCCCGCTCGGGGTCTGTTTTGGCAGATTCGCGGGCGGCTTTCTCGGCAGGGGTTACCACTTTCTCCAGCAGGCGGTCTAACAGTTGCGGGTAGGTCTCGCCCGGTTGCAGGTCGTGGTGCCGGTCGGAGAGATAAGCCATCACCTCGGCATAGATTTGCGTGCCGGAAAGCGGGAAACCCTTTGTGATGTTTACGGGTGCGGGCTGTGTGTCTCCCGCAAGGGTAACGGGCGGCAGGGCGTAGATGACAGGCTCGAGCATCTGCTCGTCGCAGATGACGATAGCCGTACTCTGCCCGTGTGCGGTGTAGTGTTCCCGCAGCCATTGTCCCGCATATTGCGCCTGCGCATTGATGGTGGTGGCGGAGATGACGGATACCTGTCGCGGTTGCCAGTGTGTTACCTCCGCCTCGTTGCCGAGATCGGCTATATGGCGGCGGATGAACGAATAGGCTTTTTCGTTGGCGTCGAAGTTGTCCGCATAGTCCCAATAGAACAGGGCTTGCCCGCGGTCGTGGAGCAGGGTCATCAGGTCTTTCTCCACAGGCATCAGATAGTTGAAACCGATGAATACAAAGGTCTTGCCGGCATAGCGCGGAAGCCATGTGTCAGCGTCGGTGACGGCACGGCGCATACGCATACCCTCGTAGCCTTTCTGCTCAGCGTCCAACTCCGCATTGAGGCGGGTGTATATCTCGGGCATATTCTGCCACAGGAGAGTGAATTTGCGTCGTATCGACTCTTCATCATAAGGGCGTTCGCCGTGCTGCCACAGGTCTTCCAGCCGGCTGCGCACCTCGTCATCAATATCAAGTTCCTCCAGTTGCTTTGCCTCAACGGCATTGGCGAAGAAACGCTGCACCTCCTCGGGACTGCCGATGCTCTTGTCTATATTGTTGAAGTCGGCGAGCAGTTGCCGCCCCCAGCCGTAGAACAGGTCGGGGGTGAGCGACTCGTGCGTTATCTCTTTGTACAGGCGGTAGAGACGGAAGACCAGCAGCAGTTCGTCCTCCTGATAGAGCGGCGAGAGCGTATCGAACAACTCGCTCAGTGTGGTTATTTCGGGCAAAAAAACGGGGGCGTGATGTGCCTGTTTTTGCAGGTCTTTCAGTTCGTTTTTGAGTACTAAACCCGCACGGTGGGTCGGGAATACGAGGGTGAGCGATTGCAGTCTGTTCCAACCGAAGCGGGCAACCAACGAAGCGGCGGTATGTTGTAAGAATCCTTTCATTGTGTGTATATATGTCTCCTATGCTGCAAGCGACAAGAAAAATAGAAAAAAATCGTTCTCTTTTATTTCTTTTATTTTCTCTTTTTTTCGTGAGCGTAGCGAGCAGGAAATCCAAACCTCTTACGCACACACTTGTATAACGTGAGAGAAATAAGGGAAATGGTTTTTATTAGTTGTTAATTGTTGTTGACCCAGAATCGTGCCGTATGTGCAAGACAGGTTTTGAAGGTTTTGTTTTATACGTTTTCGTTGTTGTGCCCACGTTATTCCACTTTCTCCAATTTTCCGGTGCGGGCGTACCAGAGGTAGCCTTTCACGTCGGTGTAACCCAAGGCGCGCATAGCGTCCATATAGTCTCGCACCTGCGTGCGGTATTCGGGCTTGGGCTGTGTACCGAACTTATAATCCAGCACGATGACCTCTTGCCCGCTGATCATCACCCGGTCGGGGCGTCTTTCCTCGCCGTCCACCAGTATCGCCTGCTCGCGCAGCAGTTGCCGGCGTCCGGAGAACCAATCGCACATATCGCTGTTCGTCCACGCCTTGTCGATGAGTTCCATAATGGTACCTCGTTGCTGCTCCGAACCGATGATACCCCGCCGGCAAAAGTCGTCCATTACACGGGGCAGGTCTTCCCGCACCGCTACATGTGCCAGTATGTCGTGGCAGATGTTGCCGATGTCGATATGCTCTATGATCTCTTCGGAGCGTGTGCCCATTACGGTGTATAGTGCCGACTCTTGCGACTGACGGAAGCGCACGGCGTGGCTGTTGCTGCATAGCGTTGCCGCTTTCTCTCCCACCCCTGAAAAACTGAACGGTGCTGTCTCTGTGCGGGTTTTTGCAGAGCGGATATAGGGCTGTTCCCCTAATGTGTATTCCACAAAACAGGGCTGCCCTGTGTCGCTGTATGCGGTATCGGCATCAATGAAATCCTTCTCCATACCGCAGGCGCGTAGCAGCAGCGTGCCGACAGAGTTTGCGTCAATGCCGCTTGAGGACGAGATGTTTATATCGGCATAGATATACAGGTTGTCCGCCGCACGCGTGAGTGCCACATACAGCAGGTTGAGCGCATCAATACGCTGGTCGCGGTGTTCGGCGGTATAAGCCTCCGCATAAGCCGTCTCTGCTAATTGCTTGCTGTCTTTTACGGGGATATATCGGAGTGGCTCTTCGCCGCCTTCAGGCTGCACGCAGGCTTTGCACCACAGCATCGGGGTCTTTTGTGCGCTGCTGATTTCCATTTCCCACGTGCAGAACGGGATAAAGAGTGTCTTGCTCTCCAAGCCTTTCGACGAGTGTACCGTCATAATACGGATGGCATTGGTATCGGGTGCGGGTATCGACTTGCTGTGCATCGTGTCGTCCCAGTATTGCAGAAACGCGTGCCGGTCGCTGCCGCTGTCGGCTACATAGTTGCGTACGTTGTCCAAAAGGCAGTTGATGTAGGCAATGTCCGAAAAAAGAAATTCGCCATTGTTGTTGCACAGCAGAAGCCGCACTATATCCTGCAACATCTCATAGAGCGGCAACTGCCGGTCGATTGCGGCTATTTGTGCCAACGGGTCGTCTACAGGAGCAACCAATTCGATGTATTTTGCCGCTACAGGGTCGGCGGTATCTATATAGCGCAATGCATTGACAGCCAAAAGCACGGATGCCGAGCGGTCGAGGTGAAAACTGTCCGCCGAGACCAAGCGTGTGCGTCCCAAGGCGGGAAAAACGTCCGTGTTCTGCCGCAGGTCATTGAAAATCTTCACAACCGCCATTGCCTCATTGTTTTTGCGCACCAGTATCATTATGTCGGCGGCACTCTCACCTTGCTGCAACAGCGATTCGATGGTGGTAAAGACATCTGTGAGTATATCTGCCTGCACACGCGGGGTTTTCAGCACCTGCGCCGCCAACGAGGAGCCGCTTTTGTGTTTCGGATAGGCGCGGAAACGCACATACCCGCCATCGTTCTTTGTGTTGTAGTAGTCTGCGAGATTGTCGCCCTTATAGTCCTCGTTGTAGATATAAGCGTTCTGCTTGTCGGGTTCGCTCTCGGCAAGAATACGCTGCATCGTCTGCAGGTTGAACTGTACCACATTGCGGCGGGAACGGAAATTCTTTTTTAGGGCATGAAAATCGGAATTAAACCACGGAGTAAGCACATTATCCGCTTTCCCGAGGTTGTCCATAATATGCCAGTCGCCGTTGCGCCAGCGGTAGATACTCTGTTTGATGTCGCCTACAATCAAAATTGTGTTCCCTTCGGCGGCGAGAATATCCTTTATCAGCGGCAGAAAGACCTGCCATTGCAGCCGGCTGGTATCTTGGAACTCGTCGATCATAATATGCTTGTAGCGGATGCCGCATTTCTCGAGGATAAAGTCTGCATCTCCCGGTTTGAGGGCTTGGGTGAGTGTGGCGGCGGTCTCGGCGAGGAGTGTGCGGTTGGCTTCGACAAGGTTGGCGTTGATACGTTCCAACAGCCCTTGCATCATACGCATATCCATCAAATACTGCCCCGTTATCCGGCACTCCCAATAGGTGCGGCGGCAAATAGTGCAAAGTCTCTGCAACTCCTCTATCTGCCCATATAGTACACCCGCTGCTGACTGCCATTTGTCTTTCTGTGTGTCCGAAAACTTGGCGTATGCCGCTGCCGTCATCCCCCGAAAAACCTCCTCAGTTTTCATCTCTTTCGGCTTTTGATAGGAGTCCTCAATATTGTCAAGCATACGCACTAAATCGTTGAAAAACGATTTCTGCGTGACAGACGATTTTTGCTTCGCCACCTGTTCGCGGAGTGTGGCGAGGCGGGTGAATTCCGGTCGTGTGCGCCAAGCGTCCAAGGTCTTTTTATATCGGCGGATATGGTCGGGGTCGAAATCAATTTTGCCCTCGCTGTTGAGCATCTGCACCGACTCGTCATAGAGTTTTAGTGCCATTCGGATAATACTCCCCCGTATGTCCCAACGTGCCTCGTTGTCTAATTGGTCTTGCAGATACTCCACCATGATCGGTTCCATTTGGTCGGTCATCTCGGTGGTGAGAATCTGGTCAACAGCAGTCGTAATCGCTCGTTTTACATCTAACTCCACCGAATAACCAGCCCCTTTCCCCAGCAGTTGCGCCATACCCGAGAGGAGCATTTGCAGGAAAGAATCAATCGTGCTGACGCATACATTCTCGTAGTCCGCCAGCATTTGGCGGAAACATACCTCCGCACGCGCCCGCAGTTCCACGTCCGTAACCCGTGTATAGGAGAGCATAAACGACTTGGCTTTCTCGAAGAAAGCGTCCTCTCCGTGGTCGCACTGCGCTATCGCCAGCAGGTAGGTCAGAATACGCTCTTTCATCTCGGCAGTGGCTTTGTTGGTGAACGTTACGGCAAGGATATTGCGGTAACTGACCCCGCTGAGTAGCAGCCCTACATAGTAGGCGGCAAGGGTGAACGTCTTGCCCGTACCCGCTGAGGCGCGGCATACATTAAGCGAATGAGTATGATCTAACACGGGAATTTGTAAATTTGTAAGTGTGTAAATTGGTAAATGACCTTAAAGTCCTTAACGACCTTACTGACCTTAAAATCCTTAAAAGTACTTTTGTATAGAAAAGTCAGGTGGATGTCAGGTGGATGTCAGGTGGATAAGCCGTTTTTGTCTGCTTTGTTTATTAATTATTCTTTATCATTTTCCTCCGTGCGGGCTTCGTCGAATTTCTGTTTCATAGTCGGGTTGCCGTAGGTCAGTTTCTTGATGGTAAGCCCCTCGGCTTTGTTGTTGGCAAGGCGCAGGTTGTCCTCCGAACCGACTAATGCCTGGCGCACTTTCTGCAGGTGGTCGATCGTCTTGTCAATCTCCTCAATGGCGGTGTGGAACTTGCGGCTCGCAAGGTCGTAGTTGCGGGCAAAACCGTCCTTGAACTCGTTCAGTTTGTTCTCGAAGTTCGTAACATCAATGCTCTGGCTCTGTGCGATAGCCAACTGCCGCTGGTAGTCAATGGTCTTTTTGCTCGTCTGTACGAGGAGGGTGATCAACGGGATAAAGAACTGCGGGCGGATAACATACATCTTCTCATAGCGGTAAGATACGTCCACTATTCCGCCGTTGTATAGTTCGCTGTCGGGCTCGAGTAGCGTAACCAATACCGCATACTCGCAGCCTTTCTTACGGCGGTCTTCGTCCAATTTCTTGAAAAAGTCCTCGTTCCTGTGCTTGGTGGCGGTGGCATCAGCCTCGTTCTTCATCTCGAACATAATCGATACATACTCTTGCCCGTCGGCATAGTCGCGGAATATAAAGTCGCCCTTGCTTCCTTCCGATGCGTCGTTGTCTTTCTCAAAATAGGCACCGGGCATTACGGGGCGCAGGTTCCTGTTGTATTCCGCACTGCAATGTTGCTCAAGCGACTCACCTATCATCTTCGTCGAGAGACGCAGTTTCATCTCTTTGTAATAGTCCACCTGCTCCTGCATCTGAGTCAGTTTCTGCTCATAACCTTGACGGATATGCGCCTCATTCAGAGCCGCTTCGTTCTGTGCGTTGGTGATCCGGTTCTGCAGTTGCAGTATCTGTTGGTCTCTGTCTTTCAGTACGTTTGCTGCTTTCTGCCTAACCTCCATCACGGCAATCTGCTGCTTGTCGCCGCTCTGCGCAATAGCGGCTTTCAGGGCAGCAATCTCCTGCTCTTTCTGCGCACGCAGATTATTCAGTTCCTGTTCCTTCTGCATACGCAGTGTGGTCAGTTCCTTCTCTTTGTCCGCACGCAGGGCAGTCAGTTCCTGTGTCTTCTTGTTGATTTCGTTCTGAAAAGCCTGCTCTGTGCGCAGGCGGTCGGTCTGCTGCTCCGCCTTGTGCGTGCGTTCCAACTCTCCGAGGCGGCGTTCCAACTCCTGCTCAAACTCCTCGTTGCGCACTTGGTTCAGTATAGCGGCATAATCCGCCTCGTCCACCGTAAACACACTCCCGCAATGCGGGCATTTCAATTCCCTGTTCATATCCGTTCTTTGTTCTTTGTCCTTTGTTCTTTGTCCTTTGTTCATTGTTCATTCAGCCACAAAGTTACAACAATTCCACCATATACGCAAATCTTTTTTATTTGCATACGTCACAGAAAATATATACCTTTGTACCGTAATTTGTCAAATTCTTATTATCATGAAAAAGTCTTTGTTCTTTTTATCTGCCTTGTGTGTATTGGCGTCTTGCTCTTCAAAATTGAAACCAGAAGATGCAACACAGATAGTCCTTAATGGTGAAAGAGAAAATCTCCCGCTGGTCATACAAACGATGAGTACAATAGGTGTTGATAATATCACCATTGATAGTCTTGTGCTGACTATCCAAGACGAACCGATGCGCGGTTTATTATACACCACGTGGACATCCTCCAATAAAAACTATTATACAGGCAGAACCAAAGTGGAAGAAACGCCTATGATCATCAAAGTGGACAGTATCATCAGCAGCCCGACCCAGAAAGGCTATGTCCAATGGCAGTCCGACTGGCAATCCGCCCTCCAAACCTACATCGCCAAACGCCTGTTCGATTAGTGGTTGGAATGCGATATTCTAAAATTATAAAATAGGAGTATTATATAAGCAAAGAGGCTGCCTAACAAGTGTAGGCAGTCTCTGGTTTAGTGTGGGGACGATGCGTCTCGCATCGTCAACTTGTATTCTCGCCGGGGACGCGGACGCCCCGTCCGCGGTCAAGTCGTTAGACTTGTTTGTCTCTTCGATGTTTTTAGATTTATTAGACACCCTCTTTTCTTTTTGTAAAGTGTTCATCCATCGTAGGTTTTATTCTTTTTTATCTCCAACTATTAGCAGGATAATCCATACCCATATCGGGGTTATGCAAAATGATAATAGCACCCATCCCAATGGGTCGCGATGCCGTTTCTTTGCCATTTTGCACGTGATACCAAACCACACCCAATAGCAGAAATACGCTGCGGGGATAATCATCAAGATCATCCAGAATGAAGAATCAACCACAATCCGCAAAAGAGAAATAGAGACTATCATTTGTAGGTATATGATTTGAGTTGGAACTCTACTTTATATTTGTTGTGTGGGTGTGTACTACTAGTTTGATTTTTGTAGTATGCATAACTTTCTTCATAGTTATATCCGCGAAGTTCAAAGCGTTTGGTCATACCCGCATCAATATCTATGTGTTTGGTGAAATCTTGATAATCCAGCATATTGCCTGACATATCATAATAAATCATACGTCCGGTAATAGAGGTAATAGCCTTATCCGTATTGTTTTTTACTGATATTTGTGCATAAGGTTGCACCCAATCATGAGAATATGAGGTCATTACAACTGCATTGGCATCCGTTCCTATTTGCGGCTCTTCTTTCTGCGGTTCGCTGTAGGGTGCAGAAAATTCTTTTGCTTTTGTAATTGCCTGCGTATATTTTTGCTGTGATTGTGTCGATTTCTTCGAAGTAGTACGTGTTGTGGTCGCAGTTGTAGTAGTGCTTTTAGAGGCAGGGCGTGCAGAGGTGTTTTCTTTCTTAGCACCGGCATCGGCTATGGGCTTCTCTGGAGTGGTTTTTTCCGGAACTGGAGTTGCTTGTACTACGGCGGTTTCTTCAGACGGTTTACTATCCTTTTCTACGCGGATATATCCGTTGATACCAATTATGTAACCGATAACCAAACCGATTACAATTCCGATCCATAGTTTGACATTTGATGTCCTTTCTCGTTTTTCGTCTTCCATAATATTGATATAATTTGAAAAAGCAAAGTCCGTAACATTCTTGCACACAGTGGTGTGAAAAATGCGAGACTTTGCTTTTGTTAAGTTATTGTATCATAATCTGTTTACATCACAATGTTTACAATCCTACCGGGGACGACGATGACCTTTTTCGGGGTGGTGCCGGCGAGTTGTTTGGCGGTTTGAGGGTCGGTGAGGACGATGCGCTCTACCTCCTCACGCGGGGTGTCTTTGGCAACCTCTATCGTGAAACGCACTTTGCCGTTGAACTGCACGGGGTACTTCTGCGTGTTCTCCACCAGGTACGCCTCGTTGCATACTGGCCACTCGGCATCGCAGACGGTAGTCTCGTGTCCGCAGCGGTGCCAAGCCTCCTCGGCGATATGCGGTGCATACGGTGCCAGCAGTACGGCAAAGACCTCAAGCACAGCACGTTTGTTGCATTTGAGTGCCTGCAACTCGTTCTGCGCTATCATAAAGGCGGGTATGGACGTGTTGAAAGAGAAGTTCTCTATATCCCACGTAATCTTCTTTATCAGTTTGTGCAAAGAGCGCAGTTCGTCTGCCGTGGGTGCCTCGTCGGAGAGCGTCTCGTACATATTCCACAGGCGTTTCAGGAAACGGTGTACGCCGTCGATACCATTGGTATCCCACGGCTTGGACATCTCCAGCGGACCGAGGAACATCTCATACAGACGGAGCGTGTCGGCACCGAACTTAGCCACTACATCGTCGGGATTCACCACATTGAACATTGACTTTGACATCTTCTCTATCGCCCAGCCGCAGCGGTATTGTCCGTCCTCAAGGATAAACTCGGCATCTTTGTACTCGGGCATCCATGCGCGGAAAGCGTCAATATCCAGTATGTCGTTGCTGACGATGTTCACATTCACGTGTATCGGTTGCACCTTGCCGCGGTACTCGTCGGTGTCAATCAAGCCGTAGGACACATACGTGTTCTGGCTGCCGATAAGACGGTAAACGAAGTTCGACCTCCCCTGGATCATACCCTGGTTGATGAGTTTCTTGAAAGGCTCGTCCTCGCAGATATACCCGAGGTCGAAGAGGAACTTGTTCCAGAAACGGCTGTATATAAGGTGTCCCGTAGCGTGCTCGCTGCCGCCGAGATACAGGTCCACCTGCCGCCAGTAGTCGTTGGCTTCGTGCCCGACAAGGGCTTGGTCGTTGTGGTTGTCCATATAGCGGAGATAGTATGCCGACGAACCGGCGAAACCCGGCATAGTGCATAACTCGAGCGGGAAGACGGTCTTGTCGTCAATGAGCGATTTGTCCACCACCTTGCGGTTCGCCTCGTCCCATGCCCAGCATTGTGCGTTGCCCAACGGCGGTTCGCCTGTGCTGGTCGGCTTGAAGTCGCTTACCTCGGGCAGGCACAGGGGTAGGGCATCCTCGGGGAGCGTGTAGGGCATACCGTGCTTGTAGTAGATAGGGAACGGCTCGCCCCAGTAACGCTGGCGGCTGAAGACCGCATCGCGCAGACGGTAGTTCACTTTCACGCGCCCGATGCCCGTGTTGGTGATATACTCCTTCATCTTTCGGATTGCCTCCTTCACCTGCAGCCCGTTCAGGAAACCCGAGTTGATCATCACGCCCTCTTTGGCGTCGAAACTCTGTTCGCTCACGTCTGCACCCTCAATCAGAGGCACTATAGGCAGGTTGAAATGCTTGGCAAAGGCGTAGTCGCGGCTGTCGTGTGCGGGCACTGCCATAATCGCTCCCGTACCGTAACCCGCAAGTACATAGTCGCTTATATAGATAGGTATCTCCGCATTGGTAAGCGGGTTGATGGCATAACTGCCTGTGAATACACCCGTTACGCGGCGGTCGGCGATACGCTCGCGCTCCGTGCGGTGCTTCACCATATCAAGGTAGGCGTCCACTTCGGCTTGTTGCTCGGGCGTAACCACGCGGCTGACGTACTCGCTTTCGGGTGCCAGCACCATAAACGTAACGCCAAAGACGGTGTCTGCACGGGTGGTGAAGATAGTGAACGGCTCGTCCTGCCCTTTGATGGCAAACTGCATCTCAGCCCCCTCGCTGCGCCCTATCCAGTTGCGCTGCGTCTCCTTCAGGCTGTCCGTCCAGTCGATACGGTCAAGCCCCTCCAACAGGCGAGGTGCATAGGCACTGACGCGCAGGTTCCATTGGCGCATTACGCGCTGTTCCACGGGGTAACCGCCGCGCACGCTCAGGCCTTCGCTGACCTCATCATTCGCCAGCACGCACCCCAGTGCGGGGCACCAGTTCACTTTGGTATCGGCGAGGTAGGCGATACGGTATTGCATCAGCCGTTCCTGCTTCTCCTGCTCGCTGAGGCTGCTCCATGTGGGGTCTTCCGCCTCCCATTTGGCGACTAACTTGCTGATAGGCTGCGCTTTCTGCAAGGCGGTGTCGTAGTACGAGTGGAACATCTGAATGAATGCCCATTGCGTCCAGCGGTAGAACGACGGGTCGCAGGTCTTGATTTCGCGGTCCCAGTCGTAGCAGAAACCTATCTTGCGCAACTGCTCCACGTAGTGGGCGATGTTTGCCATGGTGGTCTTCTCGGGGTGTTGCCCGGTCTGAATGGCGTATTGCTCGGCGGGCAGTCCGTACGAGTCAAAGCCCATCGGGTGCAGCACGTTGAAGCCTTGCAGACGTTTGTAGCGGCTGTAGATGTCGCTGGCGATATAGCCCAGCGGGTGTCCTACATGCAGCCCCGCCCCGCTCGGGTAGGGGAACATATCCAGCACGTAATAGTGCGGTTTGGTGCTATGGTTGCTGACTCGGTACGTGCCTTCGGCATCCCAATAGGCCTGCCATTTCTTCTCAATCTCCGTAAAATTGTATTCCATATATTTGTCGTTTATAGTCCGTATGTAGTTTCCGTTAATTGCCATTGAATGGCGTTTTTGTTCTCCGTCAATTGCCGTTAATTTGTCGTTAATGCATTATCGGGTTCTCGTTGCCGCTAATAATCGTAAGTCTTTTATTCTCCGTTAATTGCCGTTAATTGACCGTTAATGCATTGTCGGGTTCTCGTTGCCGCTAATCACCGTAAGTTTTTTATTCTCCGTTAATTGCCGTTAATTGACCGTTAATGCATTGTCGGGTTCTCGTTGCCATTAATCATCGTAAGTTTTTTGTTCTCCGTTAATTGCCGTTAATTAACCGTTAATGCATTATCGGGTCTGTTTGTTAATCAATGGGGTTCATATTCTTATCTACAATGAAACATTCATCATTTTCCTTATCATAAATCCAGCGTTCACCGAATAATGCATTGCTCCCGAAGTTAATCAATAAGCCAATCGGTTTCTTCGTCAAACGCAGATAGTTGCATAGTTGATGCCGATGCTCCGCCCCTAAATGTGCCACCGATTTCAATTCAACCACAATATCATCCGCTACAAGCATATCCAGTCTGAATTTCTTTTCCAATGGTCGGTTTTTGTAGAAGACCGGTACTTCTTGTTCCATTACACAAGGAATACCCAGTTCCGCCAATTCAATCGTCAATGCCTCTTGATAGACCGATTCCAATAGCCCCTTGCCCAACGTGTTACGCACCTCCATCGAGGCACCAATAATGTTGTAGAGTAGTGGTTTGTACTTTTCTATATCCATCATATTAATGAATAATTAACTGTCATTAACGGAGAATGTTTGTGGGTTTTAATGGAGCCTCGGATTATGGTACCTACATTCGTTTGTATATGGAGCGGGGCAGGTGCTTCATTATCCAATGGAGGATAGACCAACGCTTTGTTACAATGGCAACATCTTTTTGCTTGGTGATAGCCGTCATTATTTGTATGGCGACTTTCTCCACCGGCATTACCCAAAACAAACCTTCCCCTTTTGCCATACGTGTGTTTACCAATCCCGGACGGATATCCGTAACCACTATCGGCAGTTTGCTTTTGAAGGCTTTCTTGCACAACGCCTCCGCATAATTCATTTGAAACGCTTTCGAGGCAGAATAAGAAGGAGCCTGTGGTTCGCCCCGAAGACCACCACAAGAACTGATAACCGCTAAATGACCATATCGCTGTTCTTCAAACTTTTTATAAATGGAATCAGCGAAGAATGTCCAGCCAATCACATTGATGTCCAATGTCGGTTGTTCTATGGCAAAATCCAAGTCATGGTTCAAATCTCCTACTCCCGAACAAAGGATAGCCAAGTCTATAGGAGACGTGAAGATTTGCGCAAGGAGAACTTTCGAACTCTCAATGTCTGCCACATCGCATTGAGCAATCTGGATATTGGAATTTGCCTGTGCCAACTCCCGCAATAGGGGCATACGACGGGCTACCGCTATCACCTCGTTGCCTAATACAGCATATCGAAGAGATAGTTCTTTTCCGATACCCGAACTTGCTCCTATGATTAGTACTCTCATATCTTAATTTGTTCTGTCTTATGGTTTAATTTTGTTTATTATGAATGGGCTTGTGCGAGGTTGCCTATCCCTTGCTTATCCCTTGCTTATCCCTTGCTGTTTGGAGCGACTTTTTAGCAGTTGAAAAAGGACGGTAAGTTGTAGGATATTTTACCTAAAAAGAGCATCCAATGCACGTGTGATAGCCTGTAGAATGTCTTGCGCTTCATCGGAGCCACAGCCCTCAGCCTCGCTGGATGCTATCAATTCGTGAGTCTTTGCGTCTCTAAATTGTATAAGTACAATATTAGAATAGGCAAAAAGCGAGAGTTGTCGTTTCCCCGTATGTCCATAACTTGCAATCAATGTTTTTGATTGCAACTCTGGTGTAATCTCCGGCAAAATAGTAAACCCTCGTTTCATTAGATAGCCAGCAATGACTTCAGAAGGATTCGTCGTCGTAGTCTGACCTCCATATACACCATAATACTGGTTTCCATATACTCCGGAACTACCGGATACGCCACTTGTAGGAATAACATATACATACGGATAGTCCTGCAGTTTACCAGAGTTAGAGGTTGTCGGAACTTGCAATGTATAGCAACTCGTCATAGAAAACAAGAAGAATAGTGCTGCAACAATGTGTACAACTTTTGTGCGTTCTGTTATATACATAATTTACAATGAATAATTACTATTCAAATTTTTAACTTACATTATTTGTTTCAGTATCACATCAGGATTTAGTTCCATCCGCATAATTGCCGATAGTTTCTTGCCCAAGTCTTTGAGCGAGTGCCCGCAATGATTCAAACTGTCATCGATAATCAGCCAACGATCATGTGACGCAGTAGTCCACTTGTGCGTATGGACGGGCTGCGTACCTGCTGCAGCATTGTGCATATCGCGCAAGGACTTGTACTCGCTATCGGAATAGATGTCCGCCGTAACACCTTTGACACGCACGTCAAGCATCTCAAAAGTGGCTGCATCAATGTAGGCATCAATAATGATGACACGTTTGGCAGCCGTCTTAATGAGCCGCTCAAGCAACACGCGTGCCTCGAAGAATTCCCCGTCAAAGAATACCTGCTCCACCGGCGGCACATTTGTACGGACGAAGAAATCAATCTTCTCCTCTACCGCTTCTAACCTGCGCTCGTGCGCCAGCAGACGCTTGTCCATTCGTTCCTCAACGGAATAAATACGTTGGTCAACGGCATAACCGCGAAGCATATACTCGTTAAGCACCTTGGTAGCCCATTGCCTGAACTGAGTCCCGCGTTTGGACTTTACACGATACCCCACTGATATGATGACATCTAAGTTATAATATAAGGTGCGGTATCTCTTTCCGTCTGCGGCAGTAGTCAAGTAATCCTTGACAACTGAATTTTTGTCCAGTTCGCCCTCTTTGAAGATGTTGTTGATGTGCAAACTGACATTCTGCTTGCTGGTATCAAACAGAACGGTCATTTGTTGTTGCGTCAGCCATACCGTCTTGTCGGCTAACTGCACGTCCAACTGCAGCGTGTCGTCCGCTGTGCGATAGACAACTACGCTCTCTTCTTTCGGGTTGTATGGTACCACCTCGTTTGCCATGCTTACACCAATTTCTTCACCTGCTCATATACGTTTTGGGCGGTGAAGCCGAGTTTCTCGTCGAGGACTTTATAGGGGGCGGAGAAACCGAAACTGTTCAGTCCCCAGATAGTGCCGTTCTCGCCGACCAGTCCTTCCAGCGTGCAGGGCAGACCTGCCGTCATGCCGAAGCGCACAATACCTTTCGGCAGTACCTCGTCCTGGTACTCCTGCGGCTGTTGGCGGAACAAGCCTTCGCTCGGTACGCTCACCACCTGCAGGCGGATACCCTCCGCACGCAGCAGTTCGGCACCTGCCATCAGCGTCGATACCTCCGAGCCGCTTGCCAGCATCACCACTTGCGGGTTCTCGTCCTTGCTGACGATATATGCCCCCTTGCGGAAGCCGTCCAAGCGTGTGTTCGGCACGGGCGCGATGTCCTGTCGCGAGAGGATGAGTGCCGTCGGGGTGGCGGCGTTCTCCATCGCCAGACGCCATGCCATCGTGGTCTCTTCGGCGTCCGCAGGGCGTAGCACGAGCATCGACGGCTGTCCGTGGTGGTTATGCAGTTTCTCCATCAGGCGTATCTGCGCCTCCTGCTCTACGGGCTCGTGTGTCGGACCATCCTCGCCCACGCGGAAAGCGTCGTGGCTCCAAATGAACTTCACCGGTATCTCCATCAGTGCCGCCATACGCACGGCGGGTTTCATATAGTCGCTGAACACGAAGAACGTACCGCACGCGGGGATGATACCGCCGTGGAGTGCCATACCTATGCACACGCACGCCATCGTCAGTTCGCTCACGCCGGCTTGCAGGAACTGCCCCGTGAAGTCGCCGCGACGCAATGCGTGGGTCTTCTTCAGGAAACCGTCAGTCTTGTCCGAGTTGCTCAGGTCGGCGGACGATACAATCATATTGCCCACATGCTCTGCCAGATAGCCGAGTACGGTAGCCGAAGCGTTGCGGGTGGCGGCACCCTGTTTCTGCACAATCTCGCTCCAGTCGATACATGGTGTCTCGCCGCGCATAAATGTCTCGTATTCGTTGGCAGCCAGTGGGTTAGCCTGTTTCCATTCGTAGTATTTCTCGTAGCGTTGGTTGGCTGTCTCGCGCAGTTGCGCTGCACGCTTGTCGTACATCTCCTGTACCTCGGGGAATATCACAAACGGGTTCTCGGGGTCGCCGCCCAGGTGCTTGACGGTCGCTTCAAACGATGCGCCCGACTTGCTCAACGGCTGCCCGTGGGTCGAACATTTGCCCTCGAAACTCTGCCCGTCCGCAGTAACGCAACCCTTGCCCATCGTGGTGTGTCCGATAATCAGACTGGGTCTGTTTTTCTCCTCTTTCGCACGCACCAATGCCTCGCGTATTGCGTCGGGGTCGTTGCCCGGTATCTCCTGCACGAACCAATGCCATGCCTCGTATTTGGCTGCCACGTCCTCGTTGGTTACATCGCGGCAGTCGGTCGAGAGTTGCACCTCATTCGAGTCGTAGAACATAATCAGGTTGTCCAGTCCGAGGAAACCTGCCATACGTCCTGCGCCCTGCGAAATCTCTTCCTGCACGCCGCCGTCGGAGATGAATGCGTATATCGTCGGGTTGTGGATAGCCCCGTAGCGGGCGTTGAACCACTTCGCCGCAATCGCTGCGCCCACGGCAAACGTATGCCCCTGCCCGAGAGGACCCGATGTGTTCTCTATGCCGTGGTCTATGTCGCGCTCGGGGTGCCCGGGTACGACGCTGCCCCACTGGCGGAGCGTCTGCAGGTCTGCCAATGTGTACTTGCCCGCTAAGCAGAGTTGGCTGTAGAGCATCGGTGCCATGTGCCCGGGGTCAAGGAAGAAACGGTCTCTTGCCTCCCATGCGGGGTTCTCGGGGTCGTATTCGAGAAACTCAGAATAGAGCACGTTGATAAAATCCGCGCCACCCATAGCCCCGCCGGGGTGTCCGCTTTTTGCTTTTTCTACAGCCGCCGCAGCCAGGATACGAATGTTATCCGCTGCCCGATTCATAAGTTTGGTAGTATTCATATAGTTTGTTGTTAATGGTTTCACGATGGTGGTTTGCTGTGCAAACGTTGGCGTTGCGTTGGTGGTTGCACGTTGTTGGTTTTTAGGTAAATGCAACGTGCATACAAATCCGCCACAAAGTTACGCATTTTTCTTGATGTGCGCAACCCCTTGCATAATTCAGCAGAGCAGCCGCACCGAAACATAAATATCTATACACTTTATGCGGTATATATGGTGCATAAAGTGTATAAAAGCCCCGCATAAAAACCTATCTCGTTGCCGTGTCGTTGCCGTCTTTTTGCCGTAAATGGTATTATGAGGTATGGAAATTGCATATTCCGCATATTTTGCATATCGGGAGAGAATATGTCTTTGCAAAGAGTGCAAAAAAAGGCGGCAGAGAGTGTGTTTTGCCTCATTTGGATCCGAACTACTATCCGATTTTGAGGCGGTGGAGTTGTATTTTTTCAACACCCCTTGTATATGTCAAAAAAAAGTCGTACCTTTGCGCGCTTTTTGCAGCATCGGGGATGCTGTATTGGAAAAGCACAATATGTTTAACCCTTAATTGTACGACCGACTGCCCCCAAATAAGCACGAGGCGTACACAAATTTATCTACCGGTATGGCAGAAAATCTCTCTCTCCAGAACTTCGACTGGGATGCCTACGAGAAAGAACAAAAAGGCACAAAAAACGAAGCGGAAATCCAAAAGTACAACAACACTTTGAGCGCAATCAAGGACAATGAGGTTGTTGAAGGTACGGTTATCTCTATCAACAAACGTGAGGTAGTCGTTAATGTCGGTTACAAATCGGACGGTATCGTTCCCGCAGCAGAATTCCGTTACAATCCGGATCTGAAAGTAGGCGATAAAGTAGAGGTGTATATCGAAAGCCAGGAGGACAAGAAAGGTCAACTCGTTCTCTCCCACAAAGAGGCTCGCGCCGCTCAGGCTTGGGAGCGCGTTAACGAGGCTTACGACAAAGGTGAAATCGTTACCGGCTACATCAAATGGCGTTCGAAAGGCGGTATGATCGTGGACGTTCTCGGTATGGAAGCATTCTTGCCGGGTAGCCAGATCGACGTTAAGCCCGTTCGCGACTACGATGTATTCGTTGGCAAGACAATGGAGTTCAAGATTGTCAAACTCAATCCCGAGTTCCGCAATGTCGTTGTTTCGCATAAGGCACTTATCGAGGCTGAGCTCGAAGCACAACGTCAGGAGATCATCAGCAAACTCGAAAAGGGGCAGGTGCTTGAGGGTACCGTTAAGAATATCACTTCCTATGGCGTATTCATCGACCTCGGGGGTGTTGACGGTCTTATCCATATCACAGACCTCAGTTGGGGACGCGTTTCCGACCCGCACGAGATTGTTTCGCTTGACCAGAAAATCAACGTCGTTATCCTCGACTTCGATGAGGATAAGAAACGTATCGCTCTCGGCTTGAAACAACTTACTCCGCACCCGTGGGATGCTCTTGATCCGAACCTCAAAGTAGGCGACAAGGTCAAAGGTAAAGTAGTGGTTATGACCGACTACGGAGCATTCGTAGAGATCGCCGAGGGCGTTGAGGGACTTATCCACGTCAGCGAGATGTCTTGGAGCCAGCACCTGCGTTCGGCTAACGACTTCCTCAAAGTGGGCGACGAGGTAGAGGCTGTTATTCTCACTCTCGACCGCGCAGAGCGCAAGATGTCGCTCGGTCTCAAACAACTCAAGGCTGATCCTTGGGCTGACATAGAGACCCGCTATCCTATCGGAAGCCGCCACACCGCCAAGGTACGCAATTTCACCAACTTCGGCGTATTCGTTGAGTTGGAAGAAGGCGTTGAGGGCTTGATCCACATCAGCGACCTCAGTTGGACGAAGAAAGTGAAACACCCGAATGAGTTTACCCACATCGGTGACAATATCGACGTTGTGGTTCTCGAAATCGATAAGGACAACCGTCGTCTCTCTCTCGGTCATAAGCAACTTGAGGAGAATCCTTGGAAAGAACTTGAGGCTAAGTACGGGTTGGATACCATCGTTGAGGGTAAAGTTGCCGAGATCAACGACAAGGGTGCCGTTATCGCACTCGAGGACGGCGTAGAGGGCTTCTGCACCACCCGCCACCTCCAGAAAGAGGACAAGAGTCCTGTTGCTGTCGGTGATGTGATGAACTTCAAGGTGATCGAGTTCAACAGCGATGCGAAACGCATCCTTCTTTCTCACCTCCGCACGTGGGAAGAGCGCAAAGAGACAGGTAAGGAGAACAAATCTCAGAAACGTGAGGCTGCTCCCGAAATGCCGAAAGTTGAGAAAACCACTCTCGGTGATTTGAGCGTATTGGCTAACCTGAAGGCTTCGATGGACGCTGAGAAAGAGGCTCCCAAAGCCAAGAAGGCTGTTAAGAAAGACGTTAAGAAAGACGAGGAGTAATCCTGTTTTTTCGTATAAGTCATTTCGCTTATATTATAATGTGTCGGCTATCCATAACGGGTAGCCGGCATTTTTTTTGAATTCTCTTGCATCGTAACGCAGGTGCGTAGGATATTATTCCGATGTCCTATTATGCAGTTTCTCTTGTATATATGCAATGATTTCTTGCATATATGCATAAAATATACTATTTTTGCAGTGTAAAAACCGCATAAACTGTATAAATTATGAATGTCCGTATGGTGCGTATGCGCGTGATCGTCAATTTGCTCAATGCGCAAGTTATTACCAGTCAGGAACAACTCAGTGCAGCCCTGCTCAAACAGGGTTATCAGACTACCCAGGCTACGCTCAGCCGCGACCTTCACGACCTGCGTGCCGAGAAGAAAGTCCTGCCCGACGGCTCGTTCAAGTATGTCATTCCTGTCAATCCTCTGGTGGAGCAGAAAGTGCTGGGGATTGACCGTAATTTAGCAAAGATGTCTATCAACAGCGTGGATTTCTGCGGGCAGTTTGCAGTGGTGAAAACCCGCCCCGGTTTTGCCAATGCCGTAGCCTACGACATCGACAGCCGTGCCGAAGAACTCATCCTTGGTACCATCGCCGGTGACGATACCATCCTCGTCATCCCCCGCGACACCACCACCCGCGACCAACTCAACCAATTCTTCTCCGCCATCAATAATTAGCATTTCGGGAGTGTTCTATACATCGCTTTTGATTCGCTTATAGCCCCCCTCTTTTATTACGCATTGCTATTTGGAAACCTTGCAGCGCAGCACATATTTTGTGTATGCGCTGCTTTATGTTAATAAAAATAAAAAAAAAACTGGTAGCGTTTGCTTGTTTTAGAAATAATAACTATCTTTGCAATCTATTGTAAAAACACCGAATCCTAAGGCTGCATTTATGAATATCTTAACCCCAATACCATACTTGCTTGTTCGTTTCCGCAACGAATTGGCATCGTACGAGGTGCCTGCTTTTCGTGGCGCAGTGATACACAAAGTGCCTGCTTCACTGACGCTTTTCCACAACCATATAGAGGACAAGTTCCGCTACCGTTATCCGCTCATACAGTACAAGCGTATCAACGGCAAGGCGGTCATTGTCTGTGTGGGGGAGGGCACCGAAGACATCGGTAATTTCTTTGCCAACCAAAATCTTGATATGGAAATCAGTGGTCGCAAAGAGCGTTTTGAGATAGACTCCATCACCGCCAACCGCTGGCTCCTCCAACTCTGGGAATCCGACTTTACCTACACCCTCCGCAAATGGCTCCCATTCAGTGAAACCAATTATGCCAAATACCGGCAGTTAGAGGGGATAGTAGAAAAGACTGCCTTCTTGGAGAATATCTTGACGGGCAATATACTCTCGCTTTGTACCGGATTAGGTGTGCATCTGGAGAAACAAGTCTCTTGCAAAATCCTGCAGATAGAGAACGAACGGCTGTACAACTACAAGAATGTGCGTATGCAGGGGATGGATGTTGTTTTCCGAACCAACATCTCCTTGGCTGATTTTGTGGGGCTTGGCAAAGGAGTGAGTCTGGGCTTTGGTATGGTCAAACGTATGAATGAACATAAGAACGATAACGAAAACTAAGCAATATATGCAAACAAATCAATCATTACTTTTTGTCGGAGGAGACTTAAGTGGCATACAGAAGTTTATCTACAACATTTCCTCTAAGAAAGCGGCGGTGAGTCTCAAGGGGCGAAGTGCATATTTGGTGGAATATACAGATACTATTTGCCAAAAATTATTGAAACTGCCGCCCATTGCATCTTGTCAGAGAAAGGAAAAAATCTACTGCTCCGGCGGGAAATTCTATGCCTTGGTGGAAGATACGCCCGAAATACGCTCTGCCATAGAGTCGTATGCTGACCGCGAGGAAAGAGACCTCTGGCACGACCACTATGGGCAATTGGGCATAGCCATTGCGTATGTGCCTTTCCGTTTCACAAGCAGTGAGGAAACACGAGTCATCGTCAACGGAAAGGAAGACAAGATAGGTCTGCTTTGGACGGAAATGACAGCGTTGTTTACTGCCAAGAAAAACCATAGGTTCCACCATATCTTAACGGATGAATATGCTTCTTTCTTCGAAGTACAAAATGTGGGCGGTGATGTGCAAGTCTGTGCCATCACGGGTATAGAGAGCAATAAGTGCGTGAAATTGGATAAAGACGCTGATAGTATCTGGGTGCTGCCGTCCGTAAAAGAACAAGTGGAACTTGGTATCAAGTTACGTGCCGAGGAGAATTTCAAAACCTTTGAAGAATATGCAGACGGAACCTATCTAGGCATTCTCCGCATGGACGTAGATAAGTTAGGAGTTCGGTTCTGCAATGGTTTTGATAGTCTGCAATCATATACTCGGTTCTCGGAACATCTAAAAGAGTTCTTTGATTCCATTGTTTCTGGCATCCAACGGAAACCGTACTACAAAAACCACCTCAACATTATCTACGCAGGCGGAGATGACCTCTTTGTGGTGGGGCGTTGGGATAAGGTTATCGATTTTGCAGCCGATGTGCATACCGCTTTTATGAAATATACGGCAGGTGAAAACCTGTCTATCTCCGGTGGGATTGCTATCGTGGGTGCAAAGTTTCCGATTGCAAAAGCCGCAGAGATGGCGGGCGATGCCGAAGACCAAGCAAAAGAATACAACAATGGCGCAAAAAATGCCATTTGTTTCTTAGGTGAAACCGTCGGATGGGATAACGAGTTTGACGAGGTGCGTACGCTTAAAGAGGAGTTCTGCCATCAGATTAAAGACAATAATCTCTCGCAGGGAATTTTGCACCAACTGATGAAATACGCAGCAATGGCAACAGGGGGCAAGTCGTTCAGTTACTTGTGGCATTCGGCTTACTACCTTACCCGGCTTACCGACCGTTGTCCGCCGGATGCCAAAACCTTTGTGACAGAACTGCGGAACCAACGCCTCACCAAGGGCGTACGCCAATACCAATTAACCGCACTGGCAGCCCGCTGGGCAGAATTAGAATTAAGGAACAACTAAATCTATACAAATATGAGTTACAACAAACAATTACCGGCAACGGAGATTACCGACAAGGTGACTCGCGCTACAGTGGAATTTGCCGAAGATTTTGGAAATTTCCTCGGCACAGATACAAAGACAAAAGACCCCAAAACAGGGAAAAACAGAACTGTTGAAGCCAAACTGACAACATCTCAACTACGTAAATTTTTTGGCGAAGTCAAACGACAACAAATGGAAGGATACAATGAGACGGCTTTCGTCCTGTTAAAACCCAAATTGGCTTATGCTGTAGGACGGGCGGACAAAAACTCCAAAATCAAGGATTTCTATCTAACTATTGCAAAGTTGATGGACTTGGTAAAAGACGAGAAAACCTTCAAGAACTTTATTCAAGTATTTGAGGCTATAGTGGCTTATCATAAAGCAGCGGAAGAACAACGAATGTAAAACCAAATAAAACATCATAATTATGGAAAAATTAGTTAAGAAAATCAAGATATCTTGCCGTTTACATGTGCTCACCGGTCTCCATATTGGTGGCAGTAAAGAAAACGTAGAAATCGGGGGTATTGATTGCCCCGTTATTAAAGTGGCTACGCGCAAAAATCAGCCTTATATCCCGGGAAGTTCCCTCAAAGGTAAGATGCGTTGCCTGTTGGAGCAGGTGGCAGGGGCTACCAAAGTTGGTGCTAATGAAAAAGTAAACAATATGTTTGGCACCGCAAACAAAGATAATACATTGCCTTCGAAATTGATAGTGAGAGATGCCTATTTGACAGATAAATCTGTAACTGACTTGGAGGCATGTGATGCTTTGGATATGCCTTATACAGAGAATAAATTTGAGAATACTATCGACCGTGTGGCTGGCAAGGCAGAACATCCGCGCCAGCAAGAACGCGTCCCTGCAGGTGCAGAGTTCGCGGTCGAAATGATACTGAACATTTGGGATGACGACAACGAAAAGGAACTCATGGCTATGCTGGAAGAAGGTATCCGTCTTATAGAAAATGATTATCTCGGCGGTAGCGGTTCGCGTGGCTATGGTCAGGTGAAATTTGAAGATGTGAACTACAAAGTTGTTTATCCCGAAAAATAAGAGTGATGGCTAAAAAACAATTTACTGTCTATCGCCTTCATTTCACAAGTCCGCTTCATATCGGTGATGTGCGTGAGGACTATGGCATAAGTTTGAAGACTCTGTCTTCGGACACACTCTATGCCGCCCTTACTGCTACGTTGGCAAAGATGGGGGAAAACATCCCCGATGATGGCGATTTGGGGTGTGTAATAAGTAGTTTGTTCCCTTTTCGCAAAGATACGCGGGATGCAGATCCTACTTATTATTTTCCAAAGCCATTAGGCGTTCGCTACCCACAGGACTTAAAACCCGAAGACTTCAAAAAAGCCAAGAAAATGCAATGGCTTGACCTTCCGCAGTTTGAAAAAGCACTCTATGGGCAACCGGTTGAGGTCTGCAAAAACCCCGACTTTATCAAATCAAACGTGTCGGAACGTGTGTCGGTGTCTCGTGATTATTCCGAGGATAGCAAACCGTTCTATATGGATAGAGTCTGTTTTGAGGGCGATTCGGGCTTATTCTTTATTGCGGAAGGTGACTCCGCAATGATTGATAAAGCACTTCCTTTATTGGCGTTGGAGGGTATCGGTACGGATCGCAATGTGGGCAATGGCTTTTTTGAGTATGAGAAAGATTCACTTGTAATCTCACTACCGCATGACACTGAGTATGGCATATCGCTTTCTACATTCATTCCCGATAGCAAGGAGCAACTGACCTCATTGTTATCAACTCATAGTTCGTATGAACTGCAGCGTCGAGGCGGATGGATAACTACTCCGCCTTACAACTCCATCCGCAAGAATGTCATCTATGCGTTTGCTGCAGGCAGTGTGTTCTCTGGCATTCAGTCGGGTGCCGGTAAGATAGTTGATTTGGCACCCCAAGGACTGGTCCTGCAGCATCCTATATGGCGTTGTGGTAAGACATTGGTATTACCCATTAAAATGGCATAGTCATGATTAACAAAAAATATAATGTAACCGCCCGGGTACTTACGCCTCTCTCTATCGGACAAGGTGCAGAAAAGGATTGGGTGTATGGCATAGACTATCTGACCAAGGAAGACGAATATGGTAATCTTTGGCTATATCATCTAGACCTGAGCAAAATGGTCGTCGCCGGTGTGGATGTGAATAAAATGGCACAGACATTTGCTGGTGGCAACCCAGGGGCTGTAAACTTATTGGTTGGTTCTAAGTTGGAAAAAGTCAGCGACTGCAAAATGCGGCTCCCCGTATCGTCTGTAGAAGTGGAAAAAGCATTGAGCAATCCAATCAAGACTTTTCTTCGCAATCAACTGACAGGCCGACCGGTCTTGGCAGGCAGTTCGCTGAAAGGTGCCTTGCGTTCTATTCTGTTTACTTACCTTCGGGCAAAAGGAGAACGGGATAACGAATCGGTCTTTGGAAAAATGAATGATGGCTCTGACTTTATGCGCTTTATCCGTGTAGGCGACTTCGAATTTGAAGAAACAGGTCTCGTAAATACCAAAATCTTCAACCTTCACCAAGCGGGGCAGGAATGGGAAGGTGGTTGGAAACATAGCGGAAACAAGACAACCTGTGATTTTGACCCTATAGGCTTTAATACCATTTACGAATGTCTATTGCCTGGTGCCACAGCCCAAGGGGCAATTATGTTTGCAGATTCACTCTTCGAGCGAATACCGCAACAACCTTATTTCACCAAGAAGCGTGAGTTAATGAGAGGCAATGATGCTATAGAAAAACTATGCGAAATTGTCAAGGATGCAACTTTTGATTATCTAAACAAGGAATTAGATTTCTTTACTGAGTACTGGCAGGGGAGTAACTCTACTAAAATTCGCGATGCAATTAATGCTGTTATGGACGAGATTGATAATTGTAACTCAAATGAGTGTATCCTCAAAATGTCCGCTGGTTCAGGTTTCCATTCTATTACAGGTGATTGGCAATACACAGACTATACAGAGGCATCTGGTTATTATCTGAATAGAAAACAAGGCGGAGAACTCCCCAAATCCCGCAAAATAGCAGTTAGTGGTGGTAAGCCATTCTCTCTAATGGGATTCATAAAACTAACCTTTAATTGACCATATTATGGCAAAAATACTTATTTCTTTTCTCGGTACTGGAAGAAAGGATAAAAACAATGTTTCCAAATATGCTTATGAACAAGCATATTATCAATTTGGCAATGATAAACCTATTGCAACATCATTCTTTGCGGATGCAATGATGCAGCACTATGGTATAAATAAAGTGTTTTTGATTGGTACACCGGGTTCTATGTGGGGAGAAGTGTATAATCATTTTTCACACAAGAACGGAACAAACTTTCAAGAGAACAAGTGGATTGAATTATCGGAATATTGTGAAAATGCCAAACAAGATTCGCCCCTTGATATACCATTCTTACAAGATGTTGAACATTCAATGGGCAATGAATCTAAAGTCGTGCTTTTGCATTATGGTTTGAATGATTGCGAACAGCAAGAAAATGTAGCAAAATTTCTTGATTTGGAGCAGTATATCAATGCCGGTGATGAGTTGTATGTGGATATAACACACTCGTTCCGCTCGTTGCCTATGTACATTAGGAATTTGCTTTTGTACATAAAAGTTGTTAGTGAAAAGAATGTCTCCATCAGAAACATTTCCTATGGCATGTATGAAGCCTATTCCAAAGATAGTAATGGGCATTGTATCACACCAGTAGTAGATATTACTGACATTGAGACGATTATGGACTGGATTATTGGTGCATACTCTTTTAAGGAATTTGGCAATAGTTATAAGATAGCAGACCTTATGGAGTTGGAGGGACGGAAAGACGTAACAACTCGTCTGACAAATTTCTCCGATATGATGAATTTGGGATATTTAGATGGTATTTGGCATCAGATTAGCAACTTTAATGCCATGAAGAATTTCCAGTATTCTCCTATCCCACAAAGACTACTACCTCAAATTATAGATGAATTTAACAAGCAGTTCACAAGAGTATCCACGGCTTCCTCATTTAAGTACAATATAGCAAAATGGCATTTTGAGCATAAAAACTATGCCTCTTCCTATTTGGTGCTCTTGGAAGCGATATTGACGTATGTACAAGAGACTTGTGAGTATGATTACGATAATGCGATTGATAATAGTGATTTCGCTAAAGTCATTTTACGTGCCAAAAGGGAGTCTACTGCAAAGTTTTCTAATGACGAAATAGAAAGTTGTCGTAAAGCCATGCAAAACCATCATTATGGCGATTTATGCAATGCTGTCAAGTCTATCAATCAAATTAGAAATGCTATCGCACACCAGCAAAAAAGAGAAGCGACCGCCAGTAGCAAGGAACTGATAAAGATACTAAAAGATAATCTTAATCTTGTAGCACCTGTATTTAATACCGAACGTGTTTTTACTAAACGAACTGCGAAAAACAATATCAGCAAACTTGTCAACTATTCCAACCACCCTTCTGCTCTGTGGTCGGCAGAACAAATACAGGTAGCACATCAACAATTCGGAGAGATTGTAGACATATCGTTTCCCTCCGTGGCTCCCGATGCTGATGAAAAAGACATCGCGCATTTGGCTGAGACAGAACTGACACGTATAAGCAAAATCGCCCCGCCGTCCGAAGCCGTTGTCCATATCATGGGCGAGATGACGCTCACGTATGCTTTGGTCAACCTCCTCAAGACTGCGGGCTATCGCTGTGTCGCCTCTACCACCGTGCGCGAGGTCTATGAGGAACAACCCGGCAAGAAGACCGTCATCTTCCAATTTGTACGCTTCCGCGACTATTAAGACCATCCACTATTCAACTCTCTGACCATGGAACTCGTCCTCTCTACCTTTGGCACCAACCTCAATATCGACAACAACGGCTTTGTCGTTACGCAAGGTAAAGAGCGTCAGCGCATCCCTGTAGATAATGTGAGCAGCATCCGTATCAGCAAAGGCGCAAGTATCACATCCGATGCCGTCTTGCTCGCCATCAGCAACGAAATACCCATACTCTTTGTGGACAGAAGCGGACACCCAAAAGGACGGGTCTGGAGTCCGCAATACGGCTCTATCTCCACTATCCGCAAGGGGCAACTCAATTTTACTTGTTCCAAGGGTGCAGTCGCATGGATAAAAGGCATCTTGGAGCGCAAAATATCCAACCAACAAGCCCTGATTATGGCTATGAACCAATCGCCCGATACGCAAACCGATGCCGAGCGGGACATACATCGCCTGGAGGTCTATCGTGCGAAAATCCTCAATAGCAATGCCGAAAGGGTGTCGGACATCGCTGCCGAATTGCGTGGTTGGGAGGGGGTGGCTGCACGTATCTATTTCGCCGCGCTCAACCGCTATCTGCCCGACCATTTGCGGTTTGCCGAGCGTACCCAACACCCCGCGCAAGACCCCGTCAATGCCTTTCTCAATTATGGTTACGGCATCCTCTATGGCAAAGTGGAGGGCGCACTTATCAAAGCCGGTATCGACCCCTATATAGGTATCCTCCACCGGGACGAGTACAACCGCCCCGTCCTGGCGTACGATGTCATCGAGATATACCGCCTCTGGGTGGACTATGTCGTCTATCACTTGGCGTGCCAAAATGTGCTTACCGACGACTACTATTCCTTGCGCCCCGACGGCTCCTGTTGGTTGGAAACGCTCGGACGGCGTATCATCATTCAGTCGGTCAACGACTATATGGATGAGATAGTGGAAATCAACGGATTGTCCCGCTCCCGCGAAACGCATATCCTGCTTTATGCACAAAACCTTGCACAAACTTTTCGTACGTACAATACCAAATAAACAACGCTTATGCTATACCTTGGAGAAAACATCACGGCTGCTAATGATACTTTGCAGCCTATCAGCGAAGAACAATTGTTAGAACGTATCGTCAATCCGTCTGACGGCTTTCGCGCACAAATCGCACAACTGCGCACAATCCGTACTGTCGATGCCAAACGCTATACCGAATTAAAAAAGAACCTGCCTTATTTTGTCGGCAGTACGTTCAATCCCGCCTTCCGCCGAACCGACAATTTTGCCTACTGCTCCTATTTCGTACTCGACTTCGACCATATCTCCGACAAGGGATTGAACAGGGAGCAACTGCGCCAAACTATCTTGTCTGACAATCGGGTGCGCCTGTTCTATACGTCCCCGAGTCGAGACGGTTTCAAACTGCTCTTTCGCCTCCGCGAGCGTTGTTACGATGCCGGTATCTTTTCTCTTTTCTATCGCACTTTTGCACACGCTTTTGCTGCTCAATACCATATCGAGCAGGTCATCGATGCCAAAACCTGTGATGTTACGCGGGCGTGCTTCCTAAGTTTTGACCCCGACGCACACTACAATCCTTTGGCTGAAGACATCGACCTCAATACCTTTGTAAACCGCTCGGATGCCACTTCGCTCTTCGACCAAAAACGCGCTGCCGACCGTGCCGACAAAGATACATCGCCCGCTCCCGAACCTTCTGCCAACGAACCGAATGATGATTCTATACGCAAAATCAAGGAGGTGTTAGGGCTCTATCGTGCGCAAAAAGAAGCACCGAAAGTCTTTGTCCCTGAGCAACTGAATGCCGTGATGGAAGGTCTCCGGAACTTTCTCGCTGATGTGGATATCACTATCAACGAGGTTGCTGACATCAACTATGGCAAAAAAATCAAAGCCGCGCTCGGGCATAAGCGTGCCGAGTGCAACCTGTTTTATGGCAAACGCGGCTTTACTGCCGTCCAATCGCCGCGCTCCGGCACTGATGCCGAACTCAATGCCATGCTCCAAGAACTGATATACGCCTATCTGTCTCTTTCCTGACGCCTATGCCGCGCACACGCAACGCCAAAGACTATCTGCTCGTTCTGCGCCGTCTCACAGAGACAGGGCAACTGCCCCGTACAGCCCCCAATCGCCACAGTGTGGACTGGGAGACACTCCCCGATATGGAGCAACGGGTGCAGGCTATCTTGGACTTGGCTAAGCAAAAGAAAAAATCAACCGATATGCTGTTTTTTGTTATGTACGACATCGAGAGCAACAAAGTGCGACGCTATGTCGTGAAGTACCTGGAGCGGAAGGGGTGTATGCGTGTCCAAAAGTCTATCTTTTTGGCAAGTCTCAGTATGGAGAAGTACCAAGACATCCGCAACGATTTGGCAGAGGTGCAAGCAGCCTACGACAATCAGGATAGTATCCTCATCGTACCGATTACCACCGACTATCTGCGCTCCATGAAAGTTATCGGGCAGAACATCGACATCGATATCATCACACACACCCGCTCCACCTTGTTTTTCTGAATACCGCTTATGCTCACTCCCTACGAAATAGCCGTTTTGCGTGTCAAAGGTCAATTGGACGAAGCCTATGCTGAGGCTTGCCAATCGCTTTCCGCCAATCCCGATAATATCGAACTCAAACGCTTGCTCGGCTTTATCATCTGCGACCGATTGAAACTGTCGGCAACTTCCTCCCCCGCACTCTTTATCGACCAACTCCGTGATTTTCGCCAAGCGGCTATACCTGCTTCGGAAACACCTCTCTACGACAGTCTGCTTTGGAATATCCGTGCTTTTGTCTTGGACGAACATAAACCTGCCGACCAACTGCCGCAATATCTAACCGCCCTCTTCGATGTCATCCGCGATATGCCGATACGCCGAGTCGGTGCGCCCTTTTCGCTGCTGGTCAGTGCGGTGTTGCACAAGGGCTCTAGGTGGAACGGAGTAGGGGAGTTTGCCTATTGGTGCGGATTCGACTGTTTGCGAGACGAGGATTTTAGACCTTTCCTTACCAAAGATGGCAAACGTTTGATGGCTTTGGCGGAGCAACTCGATTGCAAAATAGCGAAGACGTTGCTCGATACCAATGACCAACAGCGTATCCGCACATTTATCCCCCAGCAGGAAACGCTTTGCCTGCAGCACCCTAACTATGTCTATCCGCCCTACTATCTGGCGAAGATGTATCTTTGTCTTGGCAATTCGGACAAAGCCCTGTCGCTGTTGCTGCCTTTTGTGCGCAAGAAACCGAATGAGTTCTGGGTATGGGAACTGTTGGCGGAAGCAGCAACGGATGGTGAGATGCAACTGGCTTTTTTCTGTAAGGCCCTGCTTTGCAAGACGCATGAAGGAATGAATGTCAGTTTGTTGCAAAATGCTGCAACCTTCTTTGCCAATGCCGGACTGTATGATGCAGCCCGCTATCTCATTGACCGGACAAGTCGTATTCGGCAGAACCACCATTGGGCGCTTACCCAACCTCTGCTTTCTATGATGCGGCAACCTTGGTATGCGGCGGCGCAATCGCGCATCAACCAACGCTGGGTAGAGCAGAAAGCCGCAGAAGCGGAAAACCATATACCGCATCTCAAAAAGAAAACAGCAACGGCACCCACTGCAGAAGCAATACCTTTCTCCGGCACACTCCATCTGAATGCCAAAGGCTTTGGCTTCGTCAAAGAGGTTTATATCCCCGCTCGGCTGCTTACCAGCCAGCGCAATGGGGATACCATCAGCGGGCTTGCTGAGAAACGGTTCGACAAAAAGAAAAATCAATGGGGCTTCGCTGCGGTTAAAATCAACGAATAGCGCACCTTCGCCCCGACAAGTGTTCTTTGACATAGTTTTATAATCATAGTGAAATAGGAATTATTCAGTTATTTTGAAGTCTTCGTGAACTATACTATTCCTACTAAAAGTTGTATAGTGTCCATTTAGAAACGCAATTTTGGGGTACACTTTTGCCCCCTGTCAG
>ERZ808242.189-NODE-189-length-47397-cov-12.630983_pt1 | contig 47397 bp, 39 predicted proteins | sample MGYA00521244_ERZ808242 | MGnify/ENA primary metagenome ERZ808242 (study PRJEB31516, sample SAMN03275573) | gut metagenome | biome: mammalia-associated habitat; material: feces | host: Papio cynocephalus | place: Kenya | collected 2012-07-27 ... | reverse complement strand
CTTCCTGCATGCGCTTGCTCCACTTGATGTTGCTCTCCTCGTCGAAGCGAGCCAAGAGCTCCACCACGGCGGTCACCTTCTTGCCGTTGCGGGCGGCGGTGATGAGTGCCTTCACAACCTTTGAGTCTTTCGCCAAGCGGTAGAGGGTGGTCTTGATGGCCTTTACCTCGGGCTTGGTGGCTGCCTCGCGCAGCACACGGATGTAGCCGTTGAAGCTGTGGTAAGGCACGTGGATGAAACGGTCTTTCTGTCGTATCTGGTCGAGAATGCTTTCGTTGGAGAGGAACTCTGTCTTCATGATAGGAGCCCATTTCTCGTATTTCAATTCCTTGTGACCGCAGTCGGGGAACGACATTAGGTCCTTGTGGTTCTGGTAGCGGCCACCGGCGAGCGATGCGTCCAATTCCTTGGTGTTCAGTCGTTCACGTAGTTTCTTTTGCATCTCCTTAGGCATTGCGCTGTCGTAGATCACGCGCACTGCCTCGCCCCTCTTGCGACTGTTCACGCCGAGGGCTATCTTTTCCATCGTTCCGAAGTCGGCATCGTTCTCCAACTCCATCTCTGCGTCCTTGGTAAACTTGAAGCTGTAGGCACGGTAGGTGCTTTCCTTGAAGCCGAGGAATACCAATGGCAGGCAGAAGCGGCACACGTCGTCGAGGTACATGATGTTGTCGAAGCCGTCGCTTGATGGAATCTTCACCCATCGGCCATACACACGGTCGGGCACCTTCACCACGGCGTATTTCTTCTTGACGTCCTTGTCCTTCAGTTTCTTGCCGTCCTTGTCGGTCAACTTTCCTTCTTCTGAAATTTCTGCACCATCTGGCAACTCGGTTTTCTCCACGATGAGGTAGATGCGGTTGTCCTCCAGGGTGGATAGGTCGTCTATCTCGTTGAGCCAGATAGGGTTGACAGAGCCGTTGAGCTTGTCGTAGAAGAACTGTGTGAGGAATTCCTTCTGCTCATCGTTGAGATTTTCCTCAGTGACGAGGCGTACTTTGTGGAGCTCAAGCTCGTGGAAAACTGTATCCACCGCCTCAGTGTATTCCTTCGAATAAGATTCATTGAGCTTATTGATGGTTTTGAGTGTCTTCTTGATTTGGTTCTCGGTGTCCTTTTCGAGCTTGCGGTCGAGCATTCGGTTGAGCGAAGCCACGCGCACACGGAAAAACTCATCGAGGTTGTTGGAGTAAATGCCGAGGAAGGAGAGGCGCTCCAGCAGTGGCACGTATTCCTTCTCGGCTTCTTGCAGAATGCGGTGGTTGAAGTACATCCAACTCACGTCGCGCTCTACGTATGCTTTCTTCAATATTTCTTCTTTGGTCATGATTTATTTCTACTTCTTACTAGATAAAATAATAGCTAACTAATTGTAAGTTCCGTTGCGCTGCGTGAAATGTCCGTTGCACAGTGTGAAACGGCGGTTGCACGGTGCGCAACGGAACTTTTCTTTAGGAATATAAACTTTTGTTCCCTACATCTTGGACTTTTTCTTGGAGCTGTTCAAACTCTTTTCTTTAGCTTCCACTTTCTTGTTATCCTCAGCAGTTACTTTTTTCTCATTGGCTTCTGCTTTCTCGCTCTTCGTCTGAACTTCTTTCTTAGCAAATACTTCTTTCTTCTCTGGAGTCTCCTCTTTCTTGGATGGAGTCTCTTTCTTGGCAGGAGCCTCCATCACGATGTAGTCGGTGTCGCCGTCGATGTAGTGTAGTTCCTTGCGGAAGAACTTGCTGCTTCCCTGTGGCACGATGATGTCGTGCAGCTGGTCGCAGTCGTCGAAGGTGTGGCGGCTCAACTTGGTAGGTGTACCGGCGAAGGTGACCTTCTTCAGTTTGTCGCACTCGGCGAAGGCATAAGCCTTCACGGCCTTCACGCTCGCTGGAACATAGACATTATCCAGCTCGTCGCAATCATAGAAAGCATCGTGTTCAATCTCCTTCACGCTGCTGGCGATGATGACGTTCTTCAGGGCTTTCTTGCCACGGAAAGCCATCTCGCCGATAACCTCCACGCCCTCAGGGATGGTGAAGGTAGCCTCATGGCTCATGCAGTAAACCAAGCGTTTCTTGTCGTAAGTGTAAACGGCCTCGCCGTCGAACTCGAAACTGTCGCTGTCAATCTTTTGCAAGGCGAGGTTGAGCACTAAGTTATCGAACTTTCCATCTTTCTTGGATTTCTTCTTGAGAATCTCCAGGATTGCTTTCTTATTTTCCTTCATATATATAATATTAAAATCTTGTTCTCATTTTCGGATGCAAAGATACGGCGATATTTTGAGATAAGGGGTGCAAAGTGCGTTACGTGTTCGTGACGATTGTGTTACAGTCATGTTGCAGGTATTTCGAAAATGTTACATTTGATGAGAACAAAAGAATATAGAGTGAAGAATCCTTTCGCTTAAGAGGATATTGACCAGAGTTCCATGTTTTTCATGAATTTGAAAAGGGATAGTATTAACAAGATTAGTGGAGGTAATAAAATAAAAAGTAGGAGGTAAATGTCTTCCTCCTACTTGATATTTAGTCAACAATAAAGTTGATGATTACTTGAAAAATCTCTTGTAGAGACCTGCGAAGCCTGCTGCGTGGCGAGCCTCATCCTTGGCCATCTCATGAACTGTGTCGTGGATAGCGTCAGACCCCTGCTCCTTAGCCAACTTGGCGATGCGGAACTTATCCTCGCAAGCTCCCTTCTCTGCTGCGATACGAGCCTCAAGGTTGCTCTTGGTGTCGCCTAAAACCTCACCGAGGAGTTCTGCGAAACGAGATGCATGGTCAGCCTCCTCATAAGCATAGCGCTTGTAAGCCTCGGCAATCTCTGGGTAGCCCTCGCGATCAGCCTGACGAGCCATCGCAAGATACATACCAACTTCACCACACTCACCATTGAAGTGGTCTTTCAAACCCTTGATGACATCTTCGTTGACACCATCCTTATATGCCTGGCCCAATACGTGAACAGTAGCGAAGGTAAGGTCTGTGTCTACGCTGTCCTCCATCTCCTTGAAGGCGCTGGCAGGAGCCTTGCAGATAGGGCACTTCTCTGGTGCTTCAGTTCCCTCATAAATGTAACCACATACGGTGCAAATAAATTTCTTCTTCATAATGCTATAGTTTTAAAATGTTGTTTGTATAATATGTTTTTTGAATCTTTCAATCCAAATTTACTTTTTGTTTTCCGCTTTCTTGGCACACTCAGAACATATGCCCTTATAATAGAGCTGCTCTTCTGTGATGATGTTTCCTTCCACGATCTTTTGCCCTGTAAGTTCTGGCGCCTGTTCCTCAAAGAGGTCTATGACCTTGCCGCATTGCTTGCAGAAGAAATGGACGTGGGCTTTGGTGTTGCCGTCATAACAAACTCGATGGTCGTCTATCGTAATCATTTGTGCTGCTCTCTTGTCGCTTAGCATTCGCAAGGTATTGTACACGGTAGTTCTACTAAGTGTAGGAACCTTGTCGTTCAGACCTTGGTATACATCGTCCACGGTTGGGTGGATTGGGTGATGGATAAGATAGTCCATAATGGCTAATCTTTGAAGGGAAGGTCTAATCCCTCTTTCCATAAGTCTATTATAGGCTTCTGTCTGTTTCATGTTGCTTTGTTTTTGTTTTACGCTTGCAAAGATACAACCTTTTCTCTTAATCTCCAAACAAATCTGTAATAAATACAATATATTTTTGGATTTTTTACAATAATATACTTTATTTTGCCAAAAGCGAGCGATTTGGCTCACTTTTAGCATTTTGATGGAACCGTCCAGGCTTGTTGCCTTATCTCAAATCTACGACTTCTGCGCCAGGACATTCTTTGCTGTTGAAAGTGAAAACGGAATTAGAGACGCTTTTTGCCTTGAAGCCACTTATGGTGATGGTACTCCAGGTACTGCCTTGGCGCATTCTCACTTGTGAGGGAACATGGGTCTGCTTGTTGATGGTGATGTACATCTCTGGGATGGAGCGCTTCTGGTTTTGGGCCACAAGATGAACCTCGTAGTTGCTGCCTACAGTCTTGAGAGTCGATTTGTATCCTGTCTTATATATATTAATAAATGTATAAGGATTCATCGACATCTGTTGGGCTTGGTTTGGGTTGCTCACGTTTACCTCATTTGTTTTTTTCAGGTAAGTCCACTGTGTTTTGCCGTTAAACCAAACAATGGCTTGTGGAGTTCTGGCATTGAACTTATTGCCTTTGATGGCAATGCTACCGCTTGCGGAGCCGTACTTTCCACTTTTCATGGTGAAGTTTGCACTCGCTCCACCTTTGTTCCCAATGACCGAAGCGGTCTTGTCGAGTACTTGCTGGGCTGTTTGTGCCAAACAACCCATGCTTAGTCCCATCATGAGGGCTAGAGTTAAAATCTTTTTCATATTCGTAATTCCTTTCTTTTAAATTCTATTTTATAAAATTGAAGCCGCGTCAAGCGTTGCTCATTCATGAGTTGGACGCTTTTGCGGCTTCATGGTTTAATTAACTATTTCTTAATGCCATCAACAGGTTGTTGAGTTGGTTTTCGTCTTGGATGAGAACCTCGCGTGGCTTGCTGCCCTGTGCGGCACCCACGATACCTGCTGCTTCCATCTGGTCCATCAAACGTCCGGCACGGTTGTAACCGATACTGAATCGGCGCTGTATCATGCTGGTACTGCCTTGCTGGGAGAGAACGATGGCATGAGCTGCTTCCTCAAAGAGTGGATCTAGATTGCGAGCGTCAACACCGCCGTTGCCTCCTGCACCACCTTCGTCGTTGGCTGGCTCTGGCAGCTCCATCGGTTCTATTGGGCCTGGCTGAGTGCTGATGAACTCATTGATGCGTTCGATTTCTGGAGTATCAACGAATGCGCATTGCACACGTACCGGCTCGTTGCCATTGAGGTAGAGCATATCACCACGACCTATCAGCTGGTTGGCTCCAGTTCGGTCGAGAATAGTCTTAGAGTCGATGGCGGAAGTAACCTTGAAGGCGATTCTTCCAGGGAAGTTAGCCTTGATGTTACCTGTAATGATGCTTGTGGTTGGGCGCTGAGTGGCGATAATCATGTGGATACCAACGGCACGGGCCAACTGGGCGATGCGGGCGATAGGGAGCTCCACTTCCTTTCCGGCCGTCATAATCAGGTCGCCAAACTCATCGATGATCACCACAATGTAAGGCATGTACTCATGACCGTCCGTCAGTTTAAGTTTGCGGTTGATGTACTTCTGGTTGTATTCCTTGATGTTTCTGGCACCAGCTTTCTTGAGCAAGTCGTAGCGGCTATCCATCAAGACACAGAGGCTGTTGAGGGTGCGAACCACTTTCGTTACATCGGTTATGATTGGCTCTTCCTCGTCAGGTACGGCCGCCATAAACTTGTTGCAAATTCGAGAGTATACACTGAATTCCACCTTCTTCGGGTCGATGAGCACGAGTTTCAACTCATTCGGGTGCTTCTTATATAATAAGGAGGTGATGATAGCGTTCAATCCCACGGATTTACCTTGACCGGTGGCGCCAGCTACAAGGAGGTGAGGAATCTTCGCCAGATCAACCATAAACACCTCGTTGGTAATGGTCTTGCCTAGGGCGATAGGCAGTTCCATCTTGGTCTCCTGGAATTTCTTGGAGTTGAGTATGCTCTCCATGCTCACGATGTTGGCCTTGGCATTAGGTACCTCGATACCGATGGTTCCCTTGCCAGGGATAGGGGCTATGATTCGAATACCAAGGGCGGCGAGGCTCAGGGCGATATCATCTTCCAGGTTCTTGATTTTCGAAATGCGAACTCCTTCCGCAGGTTGAATTTCATATAGCGTGATGGTTGGACCCACTGTGGCGCGGATGGTCTTGATTTGCACACCGAAGTTGCCTAGAACCTCTATGATGCGATTCTTGTTGGCACGCTGTTCCTCTTCGTCAATAGATACTTCTTGGTCGTCGTATCTCTTGAGCAGATTGAGGGTAGGGTACTTATATCGCGTGAACGGTTCCTTCGGATTGATAGGGGTGTTGAGTACCTCGGCGTTGCTAACTGTATTGCTGGTGGCCTTTTCGTCACTTGCAGCTACTGAAATGTCCATGCCTATGGCTGCCGAAGCTTCAGCTGCCTTTTTCTCCTGGTCTTCCAGTTCTGCTCTATGAGCACGCGCCTCTCGTTGTTGGGTAAGAAATGACTTCTCGGTTTCTTGCGAGGCTTCATCAGCTGCTACGTTGTCACTAGCCGTATCAGTGGCATTTTCGGCTGCGTGGTCTGGATTGGCCGTAGTTCCTGTTTCACTCATGGTGTCAGCTTGCAAGTCATCATTTTCGTTGCGGCTTGTTTGTTTTGATGCAGTATCGCCTATCTGTTGGTCCAAATCGATGACCTTGGCAGGCTCGTCTACCTTGTATTCCTCTGGTTCCTCATTTTGAGAGCCATTGGCGGCATTCTGATATGCCTCGTTTATGGCCTCGCTTTGATTGCCATGGTTGGTAATCTCAAACTTAACCTTGCTGCTAATGTATCCTATCGGATTGAGGGCCTTTCTTACCACATTGATAGTTTCGGTCGTTAGGTAAGTAAGGAATGCGATGGCGGTGAAGAGAAGAATGGCTGTTAATCCTGGAGGACCAATGATGTTCTCTAGGTTTTGGACGACGAACAAACCGTGCTTTCCTCCTGGATTGAATATCATGTTGCCCAAGAGTGGGGTCAAGAACTTTGCGAAGGTTACAGAAGTCCATATCATCACTATCATCAGGCAGAAGAACCATTTCCATAGATTCACCTTATATATATGCATGAGTTGGAATCCTACTCCTGCTACAAAAATTGGCAATAAAAATGCCGGAAGTCCAAAGTTTACTGCCATGAGCCAGTAAGACACAATGGCTCCCAAAGAGCCGCAATAGTTTTGAAATTGCTGTTCGGAGTTGGTCCATTCGCCTGGCCTTAAATCTTCGAGGATGCTTTGGTCTGCGGCTCCAGTATTTATGAATGAAACCATAGCGATGATACCTAGAACCGCTATTACAACCAAGGCTAGTCCTAAGAAGAAGTCAGTGATTGTGTTGTTGAAAATATATTGTAAGCCAATAGCTTCACTAAAAGATTTGGCTTTACGTTCTGTTCTTTTTTTTGCCATTTTTTCTTATTTTGAATAATTCATTTGCAAAATTAGCGAAAATTATCGAGAAAACCATCCTTTTTCTCGGCTTTTTTTCTTAATTTTGCAACTTGTAAAGAATTAAACGAACAATGAAGATTATTTTCACTAGTTTTGACAAGAAGACAATCAATGGTTTGCCAAGGATCTTGTTCCCTGGCAAGGTGATTGTCGTGGATAAGCCTGAAGGCACGGACGAGGCTGTGGATTACCTCCTGGGCCAGGATGTCTTGGGCGTTGATACAGAGACTCGTCCTGCGTTTTCCAAGGGACAGCATTACAAGGTGTCTCTTCTTCAGGTTAGCACACGAGATACTTGTTATCTATTTCGTTTGCATCTCACGGGGATGACTCCTGCCATCATTCGGTTGTTGGAAGATAAGAAAGTGCCTAAAGTAGGATTGTCTTGGCATGATGACTTGCTGCAGTTGCATAAGCGATGTGACTTTGAGGCGGGTTACTTTGTGGAATTACAAACGGTAGCAAAGGAATTTGGTATCAAGGACCTTAGTCTGCAAAAATTATATGCCAATCTCTTCCACCAGAAGATAAGTAAGGCACAACGTCTGAGTAATTGGGAAGCAGGCGAATTGAAAGATTCGCAGTGTCTTTATGCTGCTACAGACGCTTGGAGCTGCATTAATCTTTATGAGGAGTTTATGCGACTCAAAAAAGAGGGTGGCTACGAGCTGGATGAATTGTAGATTTGAATTAGTAATTAAGTAGTATTGCGTATATATCAAAATATGTATAAGAACGTATATTTAAAGAAAGGTAAGGAGGAGTCGCTTAAGCGTTTCCATCCTTGGATATTCTCTGGTGCCATCCAAGCTATGGACGAGGGCATCGAGGAGGGTGAAATCGTGAGAGTGTTCACTCGCAGTGGAGATTTCATTGCTGTTGGGCATTATCAGATAGGCTCCATTGCCGTGAGAGTGCTCTCTTTCAGGGATGTCACGATTGATGAGGAATTTTGGTGCTCTCGTCTGGAATCAGCTTACAGGATGCGCCTTTCCATCGGGATAGCTGGTAATCCTCACAATAATACATATAGACTAGTACATGGCGAAGGCGATAATTTGCCGGGCTTGGTCATCGATTGCTATGGACCTACTGCCGTGATGCAGGCTCACAGCGTCGGCATGCACGTTTGTCGCATGGAAATAGCCCATGCCTTGAAGAAAGTGATGGGCAATGCTTTGCAAAACATCTATTATAAGAGTGAGACAACGCTGCCTTACAAGGCTGACTTAAGACAAGAAAATGGTTTCATCCTGGGTGGAGATGCCGATGACGTAGCAGTGGAGAATGGACTCAAGTTTCATATCGATTGGCTACGTGGACAAAAGACGGGTTTCTTCGTTGACCAAAGAGAAAACCGCTCTCTATTGGAAAAATATGCCAAGGGTAAGAGTGTGCTGAACATGTTCTGTTATACAGGAGGTTTTTCAGTCTATGCGATGCGAGGAGAGGCTAAGGCTGTTCACTCTGTGGATAGCAGTGCCAAGGCCATCGAACTGACCAACGAGAACATCGCCTTGAATTTCCCTGGGGATGAACGACACGAAGCCATCTGTGAGGATGCCTTCAAGTATTTGGATGAGCACGACCAGCAATATGATCTTATCATCTTGGATCCGCCTGCCTTTGCCAAGCATCGTGCGGCACTCCGCAATGCGTTAAAAGGCTATACTCGACTCAACGTGAAAGGGTTGCAGCGCATCAAGAAGGGTGGTATTCTCTTTACGTTTAGCTGCTCACAGGTAGTTACAAAGGATAATTTCCGCAATGCTGTCTTTACAGCTGCGGCACAAGCCGGCAGAAAGGTGCGCATCTTGCATCAATTGCATCAACCTGCAGATCATCCCATCAACATTTATCACCCTGAAGGTGAATACCTGAAAGGTTTGGTGTTATACGTTGAATAAGTCTTTTCGCCCTAGAGCGTTAGGTCTTTAAAAGAATAAAAATGAAGAAAATTTCGATAGGCTTTGGATTGTGCTTGATATTGCTTGGAATGGCTGCGTGTGGTCACTCTGAGCAAAAGCACGCACAACTTACTCGGCAGGAGAAAGCTCGGTTGGATAGCGTTGACAGGGCAGCTTTCAAGGTGGGGGTGATGCCTACTTTGGACTGCTTGCCTGTGTTCATAGCTTATGAAGACAGCATTTTCTTGCGTCAAGGCGTAACCGTGCATTTGCGTCGCTATAATTCTCAGATGGACTGCGATACGGCGATAGTGAATGGAAGAGTGGAAGGAAGTGTCACAGACTTGATTCGCGCTGCAAGGATGGAGAAAAAAGGTACCGCACTGACTTATCCCATCTCCACGAACCTCTATTGGCAGTTGTTAGCCAATCGTAAGGCTCGTATTTCAGAATTGAAACAGTTGTCTGACAAGATGATTGCCATGACACGCTTTTCTGCAACAGATTATCTCTCCGATCTTGCCGTGGATAGTGGCAAACCCAAATTTGATGTTTATCGCGTTCAGATTAATGATGTTGGCATCCGTTTGCGCATGCTGATAAACAATGAGATGGATGCTATGCTCTTGCCTGAGCCGCAAGCTACAAAAGCTCGTCTTGAACAACACAATGTGCTCATGGATAGTCGTGACAAAAACTTACAACTGGGAGTTTTCGCTTTTCGTAAAAAGGCTTTGCAAAAGCCGATGCGCCGAGAACAAGCCGAGAAATTTGTCAAGGCTTATGATATGGCTGTGGACAGCATCAACAAGAATGGACTTCAAAAGTATGCCCCAATCATCAAGAAATATTGTGGGTGTGATGACAAGACCATCAAGGCTCTGCCACATCTGAAATATGAACATGCGATGGAGCCTCGGAAGCGAGACTTAGACTTGGCTCATGCTCGAAACAAATGATGTGGAATTTATGGTTTTAAAACTTTAAAAGATTAAGCTATATGGATGATATTGAAATAGATAATGTCTTATGTGCTCTTTCGGAAAACAATGTGGTAGATGCCTACGATTTGTTCGCCGAAGGCATTAATGAGAGTGACTCAAACGAGGGACTTCTAAATATATTGTCTGCGGTGGACGATAAGATTGCAGAATTTGTTTCGCCGAAAGAACTGCAACCATCTAATGTCGCACCTCATGGAGAACAGAATGGAACGAAAGAACGTTTTGTGCAATTGAAGCATGATTTCTATTACTTCTTGGGGCAGGCCTACTTGCATGAACTTCGTCAGGGCAATCCAAAGATTGAAGCGGTCTTCAAGAATGCTTCGATGTCAAAGGGTGAGGACTTGAAAAACAAATTCAGTGCTCTCTTGACCGAAGAAGCTATGTTGAATTTGGAGACCAATTTGACTCAAGAGCAATTCCTGGAAAAAGAATTGGCAATCCTAGACAAGTTGGATGAAGCTAGAGAGCAAGCCTTCGATACATTTTTAGCTAGTGGTGTTTGGAGCCAGCAAGATATGGAGAAAGCTGAATCCTTATTGCTCTCTCCAATCACGGATGATGTCACTGTGCAGCTTTGTGTGAGTGCTATTACGCTGTCGTGTCTCGGTTTCTTTGACATGAGAAAGTTCCGTATCTTGGTAGAGCTCTATCAGGGTTCTAGATCTGTTGCAGTTCGCATTCGCGCCTTGGTAGGCATTGCCCTTTGTGATGTCAGAATGCCTAAATTTATGGAGAAAGAAGGACTCTTAAAGGAGGTCTTAAGTTTGGCAGCTTCTGATGATAATTTTGAAGATAATCTCTTGAAAGTTCAGAAATGTTTGGATTTGAGTGTGCGCTCTTTGACAATGTGCAATGAATTCTCCCACAAGATGATGGGTGATGTTATGGAACAGATGAGACACATGGCTGTCGGGGAAACAGAAGAAGAGAGAGTCGAACGAATCACCTCTAATGATGATAGGGATGAGGATAATGAAGTTATGGAAGCCTTTGCCGGAGCAGCTGATCAGGAACGAGAAGGTATCGACCTTTATATTGGACAATTCAAGGGACTGACAAAAAGCAAATTCTTCAGAAAACTTAGCAATTGGTTGATGCCTTTTGATGAGCAGAATCCTACTTTGCTGAGATTTATGTCACAAAACCCTAAAAGAGGAACTGTCATGATGATGATGCACAATCATACGGAGCTATGCGATAGTGACTTATATGGCTTTATCTATCTAGCCCAGAAGATTCCGCAGTTGCTCGATAATCTTTGGCAGCAAACACCAAAGGAACTGAAGCAAGAGCAAAACTTTCGACCATTTGGTGAATCACGATTGCTACGTAATTACGTGCGCCAGCTCTATCGCTTTTATTTGTACGGCAATAAAGAAACGAAACTTTATGATCCTTTTACGGAATGTCTGGACAATGCATCTCCAGCTTATTGCTTCTTGAGCCATCCTCACTATGAAGACTCCCAATTTAGAAATCTTCGCCAAAAGGCAGAGGATTATGCCGTAAGCCAAGGCTCTAGCGAATTAGTGTTGTCTTTCTATGATCAGAAGGATCTCACGAATTTCACGAACGATGACCGTCTTTTCTATGCAGAGTCTTTGATGGATACTGATCATCAATACGATAAAGAATCAGCTATTGATCAGATAGAACTCGTGCTGCTTTCCGATCCAGATAACTTAAGGGCTCATTTCTTGACCTATCTCAACGAGTGCTCTTCTGATCGTAACATGATAAGGTCTACTTTGGCTCTCTTAAGAAACCAGGAGGCTTTAATGGCTGGCAACGTTGAGGGCATCTTCCAACTGTCAGCCAAGGATTTCTTCGGTGTCAAGATAAAACTGATGGAAGCTTACATACATACAAGACAGTTGGAAGCTGCGCTGAAAATTGCATACGAGATGGATTATAATGAACCGGGCAACGATAGAGTGAATGCTTGCTTGGCTTATTGTCTTCTGCATCGCAACCCCATCATGGTGAGCGCAGAACAGATAGAGAAAGTGGAAAGTATAATTGCACCTTTTCTGGCACAAGACTTAAAAACTCAACTGGGTCAAATCATTTCGGATTCCATAGAAGATAAAAATACAGATAACTTGTTTAGAAATCTAGCCAATGTTTTCTTCACGAGTACCAAAAAATCACTAAGGGCCGAATGCGTGTTCGAGTATTGCGAGGCGTTGTGCTCATTGAGTCGTCATGAGGAGGACAAAGCGGTGGATCATATTTTGAGAGGACTTGTTAATTGCGTTTCTAACAAGGGTGTAGACGATGATTTCATGAGAAATCTTTTCTTCCCTCATGGAGCGGAATGGTTAAGTCAGTTTGGTTATGACGAGGAGTATCTTATGATGCTTTATCAACGTGCTAGATTAAAGATTATGGATTTTGAAAATAAAACATTAAGTTTAAAAAATGCCAGAAAATAAAAATAATAACCACAGAAGTCAGCCCAAGATAGATTCTACCTATGCTCACTTGCAGCCTCAGGACATCCCGATGGAGAAGGCTGTGCTAGGTGCATTGTTGATAGATACTGATGCTTTCTCCGTTGTGTCAGATCTTCTGAAGCCTCAGTCTTTCTATGACCCAAGGCATCAGAAAATCTATGAGGCCATTCAGACCATGAACATGGAAGAAAGACCTGTGGATATCTTGACTGTTACGGATGAGTTGACAAAAATGGGAGAAATCGACAAGGTGGGTGGCGCTGCCTACTTGATGGAAATTTCCAACCAAGTGGCATCAGCCGCCCATGTGGAGGCGCATGCTCGAGCCTTGGCGCAGAAGTATATGGCTCGTCAGCTTATCCATTATGCTGGTGATATAGAAACGCAAGCCTTTGATTCCTCCGTGGATGTCGATGAGTTGATGCAACATGCTGAGGGTGAGTTATTTCAACTCTCGCAAAATAACATGAAGCAAGACTATACGCAGATAGATCCTGTTATCAAGGATGCTGTGCAAATCTTGCAACGTGCAGCCCAAAATAAGGGAGGTCTTACTGGTATCCCTACGGGCTATCAGCAGATGGACGAAATGACGTCTGGCTGGCAAGCTTCAGACCTTGTCATCATCGCTGGTCGTCCTGCCATGGGTAAGACTTCCTTCGCCTTGAGTATTGCCAAGAATGTGGCAGTCGATTATCACATTCCTATCGGCTTCTTCTCTCTTGAAATGAATAACGTTCAGTTGGTCAATCGTCTTATAAGTAATGTATGTGAGATTTCGGGTAAGAAGATACTGAACGGACAGCTAGACCAAACAGAGTGGGAACGACTGGACAACAAGTTGCGCGATTTGACGGGTGCTCCTATTTATATAGATGATACACCAGGCTTGTCGGTGTTTGAACTGAGAACCAAGGCTCGTAGGTTGGTACGAGAGAAGGGCGTTAAGTTATTGATGATAGACTACTTACAGTTGATGAATGCCAACGGTATGAAGTTTGGTAGCCGTCAGGAAGAGGTTTCTACCATTTCTCGTTCATTGAAGGGACTTGCCAAAGAGCTGAACATCCCGGTGTTGGCACTTTCGCAGTTGTCACGTAATGTGGAGAATCGTGAAGGTCTGGAAGGAAAGCGACCTCAGTTGAGTGACCTTCGTGAGTCTGGAGCCATTGAGCAGGATGCCGATATGGTGCTTTTTGTGCATCGTCCGGAGTATTATCATATCTATCAGGATGAGAAAGGCAATGACTTGCATGGCATGGCTCAGATTATCATCGCCAAGCATCGTAAGGGAGCTACAGGTGACGTACTGCTTAATTTCCGTGGCGAGTTTACTCGATTCCAAGACCCACAAGATTCCTATGCACCAATAGATCAGGGCGGAGAAATCATGGGCTCTAAGATGAATGGGGGTGATTCTTCTGCAAGCATGTTACCGCCACTACCAGCGAAATCTGATGAATCACTGCCTTTTTAAGTGAAAAATAAGAATTTGTTAGATTTTCTATTAAAAAAGTTATAAATTGTTTGCGTATGTCAAGGAAAAGCATTACCTTTGCATGCGAAATTCAAAATAATAAGAAAATTAGGAATATGAAAACAATTTCTTTGAATATTACAAGCATTATTATTCGACTTCGACTACAGCAAGTGGGCGGAAGTGATAAGGTGTGCGTATAGTTCATAGAGTATGATAGCAAAAGCCTTTCTACACTTCCGCCAGAGGAGTGGGGAAAGGCTTTTTGCTTTATCAAATCGGAAGAGCTATTGTTCCTATATAATAAGGTGTAGAAATTTAAAATATTAATAGATATGAGTGACAGATTATTTATTTTCGACACAACCCTTCGCGATGGTGAGCAGGTTCCAGGATGTCAGTTGAACACAGTTGAGAAGATTCAGGTGGCTAAGCAATTGGAGCAGTTGGGCGTTGATGTCATCGAGGCTGGTTTCCCGATTTCTAGTCCGGGCGACTTCAATTCTGTAGTGGAGATTTCCAAGGCTGTGACTTGGCCTACCATCTGCGCATTGACACGTGCCGTGGAGAAGGATATTGATTGCGCTGCGGAGGCCTTGCAATATGCCAAGCACAAGCGCATTCATACGGGTATCGGCACAAGCGATAGCCATATCAAATATAAGTTCAACTCCACTCGTGAGGAAATCATCGAGCGTGCCGTGGCAGCTGTGAAATACGCCAAGAAGTATGTTGAGGACGTGGAGTTCTATGCAGAGGATGCTGGTCGTACCGACAATGAGTATCTGGCTCGTGTCGTAGAGGCTGTCATCAAGGCTGGTGCCACGGTGGTCAACATTCCTGATACCACTGGCTATTGCCTCCCTGACGAGTATGGCGCAAAAATCAAATATCTGATGGAGCATGTAGACGGCATCGAGAATGCTCGTCTCTCCACTCACTGCCACAACGACCTGGGCATGGCTACTGCCAACACCTTGCAGGGCGTGCTGAATGGCGCCCGCCAGGTGGAGGTTACGGTCAACGGAATCGGTGAGCGTGCCGGCAATACCTCTTTGGAGGAGATCGCCATGATTTTGAAGTGCCACAAGGGTATCAACATCGACACTAACATCAACACCACCAAGATCGTGCCTACCTCTCGCATGGTAAGCAGCTTGATGAACATGCCAGTGCAGCCTAACAAGGCCATCGTGGGACGCAACGCTTTCGCCCATTCTTCTGGCATCCATCAGGATGGTGTCTTGAAGAATGTGCAGACTTACGAGATTATGGATCCTAAGGATGTGGGATTGGATGACAATGCCATCGTTTTGACCGCTCGTTCCGGTCGCGCAGCCTTGAAGTATCGTCTCCACGTGAACGGTGTGGATATTGACGATGAGGAGAAACTCGACAAAATTTACAAGAAGTTCCTCCAGTTGGCCGACAAGAAGAAGGAGGTGAGCGACGAGGATGTGCTGATGCTCGCTGGTGCCGATTCTGCCGAGTCGCATGCCGTTACGCTTGATTACCTCCAGGTAACTACTGGCAAGGGCGTTAAGAGTGTGGCTAGCATCGGACTTGATATCGCTGGACAGAAATTCGAGGAGGCATCTTCTGGCAATGGTCCTGTTGACGCCGCCATCCGTGCTCTCAAGAAAATTATCAACAAGGAGATGAACCTCAAGGAATTTACCATCCAGGCCATTGACAAGGGTTCCGACGATGTGGGAAAGGTGCACATGCAGGTGGAGTACGATGGACACATGTATTATGGCTTCGGCGCCGACACCGACATCGTCACGGCTTCTGTGGAGGCTTACATCGACTGTATCAACAAGTTCAAGGTGAGATAATTCCTTTTCTAGATAAGATAATTTCTTTCAGAAACAGAGTTTTTTACCGAGACAAACTTATAATAAAAAGATAACATTAATACATATATTATATGAATACATTATTCGACAAGATTTGGGACAAGCATGTTGTCCAGATTGTTCCAGACGGTCCTACTCAGCTTTACATCGACCGTCTTTACTGTCATGAAGTAACATCACCTCAGGCTTTCGCAGGAATGCGTGCCCGTGGACTGAAGATATTCCGTCCTAAGCAGATTTTCTGTATGCCTGACCACAATACGCCTACCCACGACCAGGACAAACCTATCCAGGACCCTGTATCCAAGAAGCAGGTAGACACCTTGGCTAAGAATGCCGCTGACTTTGGTGTAACTCACTTCGCCATGAACACCAGGGACAATGGTATCATCCATGTGGTGGGCCCGGAGAAGGGACTCTCATTGCCAGGTATGACTATCGTTTGCGGTGACTCCCACACATCCACCCATGGTGCCATGGGTGCTGTAGCCTTCGGCATCGGTACTTCCGAGGTAGAGATGGTGATGGCTTCACAATGTATTCTCCAGAGCAAGCCAAAGTCTATGCGCATCAGCATCAACGGCAAACTCGCCAAGGGCGTTACTGCCAAGGACGTAGCTCTCTACTTGATGAGCCAGCTCACCACCAGTGGCGCTACAGGTTACTTCGTGGAGTATGCAGGCGATGTAGTTCGCAACATGAGCATGGAGGGTCGTCTTACCCTCTGCAACCTCTCCATTGAGATGGGTGCTCGTGGTGGATTCGTAGCTCCTGATGAGACTACATTCGAGTACATCAAGGGACGTGAGTACGCTCCTAAGGGCGAGGAATGGGACAAGGCTGTGGCTTACTGGAAGACCTTGAAGAGTGGTGAGGACGCAGTTTTCGACAAGGAGTTGACATTCGATGCCAAGGACATCGAGCCACGCATCACTTACGGTACCAACCCTGGTATGGGCATCGGCATTACCGAGAGTATTCCTACGTTCGACCAAATTCCAGAGGAAGAGCAGGCTGGATTTAAGAAGAGCCTTAAGTACATGGGCTTCGAGCCAGGCGAGAAGCTGGAGGGGCATCCTATCGACTACGTATTCCTCGGTGCCTGCACCAATGGTCGTATCGAGGACTTCCGTGCTTTCGCTTCCATCGTTAAAGGAAAGAAAAAGGCAGATGGCGTAACTGCCTGGCTTGTACCTGGTTCATGGCTGGTGGATAAACAAATACGTGAAGAGGGTATCGACAAGATTGTAGAGGCTGCAGGCTTCGAGATTCGTCAGCCAGGCTGCTCTGCTTGCTTGGCGATGAACGATGATAAGATTCCAGCAGGCAAGTACTCCGTAAGTACTTCCAATCGTAACTTCGAGGGTCGTCAGGGACCAGGTTCCCGCACCATCCTTGCTAGTCCTTACGTTGCAGCTGCAGCAGCAATCACTGGTAAGATTACTGACCCACGAGAGTTTATGTAATGTTAAGTGTTAACAATTAAACATTAATACAACGATGAAACAGAAATTCAATGTAATCACTTCTAGCTGCATTCCTCTTCCATTGGAGAATGTAGATACCGACCAGATAATCCCAGCTCGCTTCCTCAAGGCTATCGACAAGGAGGGCATGGGCGACAACCTCTTCCGTGACTGGCGTTACAATGCCGATGGTACTCCCAAGCCAGACTTCGTGATGAACGACCCTTCCTACAGTGGCGTTATCCTCGTGGCAGGCAAGAACTTCGGTTCAGGTTCTTCTCGTGAGCACGCTGCTTGGGCCATCGCAGGCGCAGGCTTCCGTGTGGTCATAAGCTCATTCTTCGCCGACATCCACAAGAACAACGAGCTCAACAACCTCGTTTTGCCAGTGGTAGTTAGCGAGCCTTTCCTGAAGGAACTTTTCGAGAGCATCGACAAAGACCACAAGACAGAGGTGAAGGTAGACCTTCCTAACCAGACCGTCACCAACCTTGCCACAGGCAAGAGCGAGCACTTCGAAATCAATGGCTATAAGAAGCATTGCTTGGAAAATGGTTTGGACGATGTAGACTTCCTCGTACAGAACCGTGACAAGGTAGAGGCTTGGGAAGCAAAGAATAAGTAATGTAATGTTTAGAGTTTGGTGTTTAATGTTTAATGGGCAGAGCCTATGCGGTTCTTCCTATAAGCATTAAACACAAAATAAACACTAAACATTAAACGCTAAACATTATAAAAATGAACGTTAACGCAAAGAGAGAGTCTCGTATCAGGGAGATAGAGATCATGGACTGTACGCTGCGCGACGGCGAGCAAACCAATGGTGTGAGCTTCCTGCCTCACGAGAAATTGATGATAGCAAGGATGCTGTTGCATGACATCAATGTGGATCGCATTGAGGTGGCTTCGGCACGAGTTTCCGAAGGTGAGAAAGATGCTGTCGCTCGAATTTGCCGTTATGCTAAGACGATAGGTAAGCTGGATTCCGTTGAGGTATTGGGATTCGTGGATAACAACAAGAGCGTGGACTGGATAGCCGAATGCGGCGGCCATGTCATCAACCTCTTGGCTAAGGGCAGCTACAAGCATTGCACCCAGCAGCTCAAGATGAGCCCTGAGGAGCATCTTGCCCACATCAAGCAGACCATCGACTATGCCCTGGGCAAGGGATTCACCGTGAATCTTTACCTGGAGGATTGGTCGAGTGGCATGCGCGACTCCCGAGACTATCTCTTCATGATGATGGACGAGCTGGTGAAGCTGCCCATCAAGCGATTCCTGTTGCCAGACACCCTCGGCATCCTCAACCCATTGGAATGCGTGGAATATATGCGCCAGATGGTGCGTCGCTACCCTAAAAGCCATTTCGACTTCCATGCCCACAACGACTATGACTTGGCGGTGAGCAACTCGTTGGCAGCCGTATTGAGCGGTGCCAAGGGACTCCATGTCACAGTCAATGGTTTGGGTGAGCGTTGCGGCAATGCTCCGTTGGCAAGCGTACAGGTTATCTTGAAGGATATGTTCCATGCCAAGACCAACATCAAGGAAGACCGTCTCAATGACATCTCCCGTCTGGTGGAGGGCTATAGTGGCATCGCCGTGGCACCTAACACTCCGGTGGTAGGAGAGAATGTTTTCACCCAGGTGGCTGGTGTTCATGCCGATGGCGACAACAAGGACAAACTCTATTGCAACGACTTGATGCCTGAGCGTTTCGGTCGCCATCGTGAGTATGCCCTCGGTAAGAACTCCGGCAAGGCGAACATCATTCAGAATTTGAATGAGCTAGGCTTGGAGTTGACGCCCGAACAGACCAAGGCTGTGACCAAACGAATAACAGAGCTGGGCGACCGCAAGGAACTGGTAACCCAAGATGACCTGCCTTACATCGTGAGCGATGTATTGAAGCACAACACGCCAGAGGACAAGGTGAAACTCGTAAGCTACATGGTGTCGACCTCTTATGGCTTGAAGCCTATAGCGAGTGTCAAGGTGGAAATCGACGGCAAGGAATACGAGGACCAGAGCACAGGTGATGGTCAGTATGATGCATTCGTTCGTGCCCTTCGCAACATTTATAAGGTGAAGTTGGGCAAGACCTTCCCACTGCTCGACAACTATCAGGTGAGCATTCCGCCAGGCGGTCGCACAGATGCCCTCGTCCAGACCGTCATTACTTGGCGCGATGGAGACCGAATTTGGCGCACTCGAGGTCTTGACGCCGACCAGACTGAGGCTGCCATCAAGGCAACCCTCAAAATGATCAATATGTATGAGGCTGACGAGAGCGACGAGCAACCTACCTCGCCTCGCAATCTCGATATGGAATAAAAAGCTATCTCCGAAAAATAGAGAAATATCTCCGAAAGAGATTGATAGATAGATATCTCCTAAGGAGAAAATGATAGATAGAATAAACAATTAAAATTAATAATAACGATGAAATTAAACATTGCAGTTCTCGCCGGTGATGGCATCGGACCAGAGATCATGAAGCAGGGCGTTGCAGTAATGCAGGCCATTGGTGAAAAATTCAACCATGAGTTTACTTACAATGAGGCTATCTGTGGTGCTCACGCTATCGACGAGGTGGGCGACCCATTCCCAGAGGAGACTTTCCAGACCTGTATGAAGGCTGATGCTGTGCTCTTCGCAGCCGTAGGTGATCCACGTTTCGACAACAACCCTACAGCCAAGGTCCGTCCTGAGCAGGGCTTGCTCGCCATGCGCAAGAAGTTGGGCCTTTTCGCCAACGTTCGCCCAGTGGCTACCTTCGATTGCTTGCTTCACAAGAGCCCATTGAAGGATGAGCTCCTCAAGGGTGCCGATTTCGTTGTCATCCGTGAGTTGACTGGCGGTATGTATTTCGGTGAGAAGTACCAGGACAATGACAAGGCTTACGATACAGATATCTATACACGTCCTGAGATTGAGCGCATCCTGAAGGTTGCCTTCGATTTCGCCATGAAGCGCAACAAGCACTTGACAGTGGTAGACAAGGCTAACGTGCTCGCATCTTCTCGCTTGTGGCGTCAGATTGCCAAGGAGATGGAGCCTCAGTTCCCAGAGGTGAACGTAGACTACATGTTTATCGACAACGCCTCTATGCGTGTGTTGACAGAGCCTACCTTCTTCGATGTCATCGTGACTGAGAACACCTTCGGCGACATCTTGACCGACGAGACCTCTTGCATCACAGGTTCCATGGGTTTGCAGCCATCTAGCTCACTCGGTGAGCACACCCCATTATTTGAGCCTGTACACGGTTCATGGCCACAGGCAGCCGGCAAAAATCTCGCTAACCCAGTTGCACAGATTCTCTCTGCAGCCATGCTCCTTGAGCACTTCGGCTTGAAGGAGGAGGGGGCGTTGATTCGTAAGGCCGTGGATGCTTCTCTCGATGCCAATGTTCGCACACCAGAGATTCAGGTTGAGGGTGGCAAGCACTATGGCACTACTGAGGTTGGCGAATGGATTGTCAACTACATCAAGAACGCATAATTTTCCTCTGAAATATTTTTAAAATATCTTATAAAAGGCAACTTTTCTATTTCTTTAATAGGAAAGTTGCCTTTTTATTGCTGTAAAAAGCGTATCTTTGCAGTCATGAAGAAAAAGATAATTGTATTATTGCTTGTTGGCATGTTTGCGGCAACTGGAGAGGCTCAGCAAATGGACAATGAGCAGGAAAAACCGCAGAAGGAGCAAAACAAGGCTCTACGTGACTCACTTGCCGCTGCTACTCAGGTATTGGCTTATCATCCAGACAGCATCGACTTGCGCTTGAAGAAGGCGTCGTGGAACATACAGCTTGAACAGTGGCAGTATGCCAAGGATGATCTTGACAAAGTTTTATTTCTTAACAATACTAATATAGCGGGGCTTTTCTATCGTGCCTATGTCAACGAGAGGTTGCTACGCTATAATTTTGCACGTCTTGATTACCAGAACCTTCTTATCTTGGTTCCTGGTAACTATCAGGCGCAATTGGGTTTGGCATTACTTAATGAGAAGGACAAGCACTATACCGAGGCATACGATGGACTTAATAGTTTAATAGAACAATATCCTGATAGTGCTACGGCTTATGCGGCTCGAGGGGGTGTTGAGAAAGAGCACCACCAATGGGAACTAGCAGAGTATGACTTTGCCAAAGCAATCTCTTTAGACCCCGCTAATTTGGATTATCGTATAAATCATGTCGATGTGTTGATAACGCTTAATCGAAAAAGCGAGGCATATATTGAGCTGAAGTCTTTGCAACGACTTGGGGTGAAAGTTGGAGAATTACATGATTTTTATATTCGTCTCAATAAGAAGAAATAAAAAGCATTGAGATGAAGAAGATGTTGTATATTTGCCATGTTCTGCAACGAACGCACCTTTTTATAAGGTACGCTCATTGTAGAATTGGTTGATTAGTTTTGACACATATTGGATTTCTTCTTGACTCATGGCTTCATTGCAGGGGAGGCTGAGCTCCTCACGATGAATCTTCTCTGTAATGGGCAGAGAAAGACTGCTCCACTCAGAATAACATTTCTGTTGATGAGGTGGTATAGGGTAGTGTATCATCGTTTGCACACCATGCTCATTAAGAAAACGTTGCAACTTTTCTCTTTCCTCTGTGAGGAAAGGAAAGATGTGTACCACATAGTTTTCTAAGCCAGAGTCAAAAAGTTTTCTTGGGATACACTTCTCAACAATGCCTCTGTTTAAACATGAACGCAGTAGTATGGCATGAGCCTTGCGTATCTTGTTGATCTGATCGATATATTTAAGCTTTACATCTAGTACGGCAGCTTGTATTTCATCCATACGTGAGTTTCTACCGGTATATTCAAATATATATTTCTTGGCACTTCCATAATTGCCTAGAGCTCTAATTACTTCAGCTAACTCGTCATCATTGGTGGTGACGGCACCTGCGTCCCCCATGGCACCTAGATTTTTACCTGGATAGAAACTGTGAGCTCCTGCATTTCCTATACTTCCTGTATGTTTGTTGATTTTTTTTCTTGGCAGTCTGGCTGACTCTATTTTGCATGTGCAGCCATGTGCCTGGGCATTGTCTTCAAACAACAGGAGGTTATGTGTCTCACATATTCTCAGCATTTTTTCTGTGATGGAGCACTTGCCATAAAGATGAACGGTCATGATTGCCTTTGTCTTTTCGGAGAGTCTTTCCTCTATCAAGTTTGCATTAAGTTGGAGTGTTTCTATGTCTGGTTCTACAAGGATAGGGGTGAGCCCAACGCTTGTAATGGCAAGGATAGTTGCTATGTAGGTGTTAGCTGGCACGATAACTTCGTCTCCTTTGTTGAGTCTCCCAAGTACAATCTCGCCTTGTAATATCAGTTTTAGGGCATCTAGTCCATTTCCACATGCGATGCAATGCTTGGTTCCTATATAGTCGGCGTAATGCTTCTCAAAGTTTTTTACCTTCAGACCTTGTAGATACCATCCGCTGTCTATTACATCTAGAATGGCTTGCTCCATTTCCTCTTGGTATGGGGCATTGATTGACTTTAGGCATAGATATTTTATTTCTCTATTATTCTTTTCCATATCCATTTTGTTTTAGTTGGGGTTATATTATATGGTTATCCACCCATGTTTGATATTTTTCCCATTGACGGATTGTAGTTCTCTCTTGTTCCAATTTATTTGATAGAACGAGAATAACCGTACCATTGGCACATTCCGTAATTTCTGTCCAAATACCCTTGTCAATATACAAGGCTTTATTGGGGCGGTTGAGGAAGAACTTGGTACTTTCTTTTCCATCTGAGATTTTTATCGTAAAGGAGCCTGAAAGCGGTACAATGAAAATCTTAGCATTGGTATATGTTTGTTTTGATAAGCTTGCCCCGAAGGTTAAACTATATAACCATTCGGTGCTAGCAATATGAAAGGGTACATTGATGATTTCCTCGGAGACGGTTAGGCTGCCTCGAGGGTCAAAATGCTTGGGTAATTCTATGATTTTATAAGATTCTTTGTTCATATAGTAATAACGACTGAAAAAAGATTTTATTGTATAAAAATAAAAGAGCAGCTACCTTCGCAGGCAACTGCTCCAATTCAATAGGTATTAGTTTTCTTTAAGGTAAAAAGATTGTATTCAGGATAACGTTTGCAAAGGTACAATATTTTTTTGATTTAAAAGAATAAAAATGAAACTATTTTTCTTTAATCTTCAATTTATTTATTCTTTTATCATTCTACGTAATCAACTTTGATAACAATGACACGTATATTTTGGTTATCTGTGTCATTGTTTACCTTGGCAATGTGCCAGTCGCTAGGGAAGAAGATGAAAAACTTGTTTGGTGTACTGTCATAGAACTTAGTGCGACTTGGATCATAGTTGTAATGAATCACATCTGGTCGATACTTACAGTTGGGTGTACTAGTGTAGTGGTCGATAATAGCGAATCTCTCCACACCTTTCACGCAATACTGGAAGTCAATATGATGGTAGTGGCTCTCAGTGCCACGTTTCTCCAACGGACCGTTCTCGCTATCTTCCACACTTATCATAAGCGCGGTGCCTGGTATCGGATGTTTGCCTTTAGGCAACGCTAGCAAGTTGTTCTTAGCAATGAAATCAAAGAGTGCCTTCCATTGTGCAGGATTCTTATGATACTGAATGTAGAAGTCTACGAGATTTACACTCGCATCAGCATCTGCCTTTTGGAAGCCATTGCGCCATTCGCCTGATTCGTACCATTCCTTCGCTAGCTTGATGAGTTCTGGCTTATTTCCGTAGTATTTAGTATAATACCCCTTTGTTTGTGTTTTATTATCGTAGGGATTTTGCTTGCCACAACAGCTATTCTGGGCAAAAGTGGAGAGGGGAAACAGCATTAGGCAACTTGCCAATATGCTAATAATTTTGATTTGTTTTTTCATTAGGAATCTCTGTTTGAATCTTATTATATTTGTTTTTATGTATCGTGAAACGAAATGACCCATCCGAATCATTTTACATGTAAAGTGAAACTTGCGGATGAGTCATTTCTGGTTGTAAACGAGAAGCAATTACTTCTGTACAGGAATCTTCTTGACACGACGCTCATGACGACCGCCCTCGAATGTCGCAGAGAAGAATTCATCAAGAATTGCTTCTGCTGTCTTGTTGTCGATGAAGCGACCTGGCAGAACGATACAGTTAGCGTCATTGTGCTGGCGAATCAGCTGGGCAATATCCTTGTTCCAAACCAAACCTGCACGCACACCTTGGTGTTTGTTCAAGGTCATGGCCATACCCTCGCCGCTTCCACAGATACCGATACCTGGGTAAACTTCACCGCTCTCTATGCCTTCAGCCAATGGGTGAGCAAAATCAGGATAGTCTACGCTCTCATCGCTATATGTACCGTAATCTTTAACAGGATAACCTTTCTTCTCTAGATACTGCAATACGAATTGCTTCATTGGAAAGCCAGCATGATCGCTAGCCAAACCTACAGTCTTAACTTCCATAATACTTTTTTTAGAGTGAAATACAAAGAATAAAGAGGGATGACCACGATCGCATCTACACTTATTTCATCTTTGTGATTCACAAGGTTAATAATATAAAAAGGAGTGGAGAACGATAAGGTACTTGAATCCCGAAGCTTTATGAAATAAGCATTTGAATTCTTCACTCATCGTTCTTCACTCTTCACTTAAATTAAGCTTCTGCCAAGAAAGCCTTAACTTGCTTGTAAACATTCTCACCTGTGTAACCAAGCTTCTCGTCGAGTACCTTGTAAGGTGCAGAGAAACCGAAGCTCTCCATACCCCAAACCTTGCCGTTGGCACCTACGAGACCCTGGAGTGTGACAGGCAAACCTGCTGTCATACCGAAGATCTTGGCGTTCTTTGGCAATACGCTCTCCTGGTATTCCTTGCTCTGGCTGCGGAAGAGTCCCTCAGATGGAGCACTCACTACGCGAACCTTGATGCCGTCGGCACGCAAGGCTGGGCAACCTGCCTCCAAAGTTGAAACCTCAGAACCACTAGCTACCAAGATTACATCTGGATTCTCGTCGCTACCTGCCACGATGTAAGCACCCTTGGCTGCCTGCTCGTAATCATTACCCTCTGGCAACTTAGCGATGCCCTGGCGAGAGAAGATAAGTGCAGTAGGGGTATCCACATTCTCCATGGCAAGCTTCCAGCAAACGGTAGTCTCGTCAGCATCAGCTGGACGGAATACGCGAACGCTGTCCTTGCCTGCGTGGTTCTTCAACTTCTCCATCAAGCGAATCTGTGCTTCCTGCTCAACTGGCTCGTGGGTAGGTCCGTCCTCACCGACACGGAAGGCATCGTGAGTCCAAATGAACTTCACTGGAACCTGCATCAAGGCTGCCAAACGAACAGCTGGCTTCATGTAGTCGGAGAATACGAAGAATGTTCCCATAGCAGCGATGACACCACCATGGAGCATCATACCGATGCACATGTCTGCCATTGTCAACTCTGCTACACCTGCCTGGAAGAATGCCCCAGAGAAGTCACCACGCACAAGGCTATGAGTCTTCTTCAAGAATCCATCAGTCTTATCTGAGTTAGAGAGGTCGGCTGATGCACAGATCATGTTAGGCACCTGCTCTGCCAATACACCGAGGCAAGCAGCTGATGCAGCACGTGTAGCTGAACCTTCCTTCTGCTCAACCTTGCTCCAGTCTACCTTAGGAGCCTTGCCGCTGAACCACTCGTCCATCTGCGCAGCCTTCTCTGGGTTAGCCTTGCGCCACTCAGCCTCATCAGCCTTGCGCTCTGCTACGATGCCTTTCAACTCCTCTGCACGCTTAGCGTAGAGTTCCTTCACATCGTCGAAGATGACAAATGGATTGGTTGGGTCACCACCGAGGTGCTTGATAGTGTTAACATAAGCCTCGCCACCGAGAGGAGCGCCATGGGTCTTGATGCTAGCCTCATAGCTAGAACCGTCAGCCTTCAAGGCACCCTTGCCCATGATAGTCTTACCGATGATGAGGGTAGGGCGCTCGGTCTCTTTCTGCGCTGCGTCGAGAGCCTCACGAATCTGAGCCACGTCGTTACCATTGATCTTGATGACGTTCCAGCCCCAAGCCTTGTACTTCATTTCTGTATCTTCCTTCATAACAACGCCACACTCTGTTGAGAGCTGGATGTCGTTAGAGTCATAGAACATGATGAGGTTGTTCAAACCAAGTGTACCTGCGATACGACCTACACCCTGAGAAATTTCCTCCTCTACGGCACCATCTGAGATGTATGCGTAAATCTTATGCTGCATCATGGTTGAACCAAGGCGAGCCTCCAAGAACTTCTCTGCAACGGCAGCACCTGCTGCGATAGCATGACCCTGACCAAGAGGACCTGAGGAGTTCTCGATGCCGCGCTGTACGTCAAGCTCTGGGTGACCTGGAGTAACTGAACCCCACTGACGGAACTGCTGAAGGTCTTCCAAAGAGAAGAAACCACGCAAGCAGAGACCTGAGTAAAGCATTGGACTCATGTGACCTGGGTCGAGGTAGAAACGGTCGCGACCAGTCCAAGTAGGATCAGATGGATCGTAAACCAAGTACTCAGAGAAGAGTACGTTGATGAAGTCTGCACCACCCATAGCACCACCTGGGTGCCCAGAGTTTGCTTTTTCTACCATAGAAGCAGCCAAGATACGGATGTTGTCGGCTGCATGATTCATAACTTTAATGTCGTTCATAACACAAATATATTTTATATTATTATATTGCTTTGTTTCTTTACTTTCAATTTCCCAACAAATATACTATTTAATTTTTAAAACAGCAATAGATTTTGCAGGAATTTTCACTTTCAAAGTGTTTTTCTTGATTTTGGCATCCTTAAAGGCGATAGGCTTCACAACATCTGGGTGTTCGAAATCATTGTAGTCGCTCACCTTCTTGCAAGAGAGTATCTGCCCATTCACCGCCTTTGGTGCTGTTACGCCATCAATATTCAGTTCCACTTCCTGTGCCTTGTCTAAGCTCACGTTGGCAAGTGAGACGATAATGGTTCCATCCGCCTTTTTGGCTGCCGACGTGGAAACCAATGGAATCTTTCGGCCATCCTTGGCATGTTGGTCTCCTCTGACTTCCATGGAATCACACTTTACGTCCGTTGGTAGATAGGTTGCCTCCTGAAAGTCTTTATACATATTGAATACGTGGTAGGTAGGAGTGAGTACCATGTGTCCCGTTCCCTTGGTGTCGGTCAAAATCATGGATTGGAGTACGTTCACCACTTGGGCGATGTTAGCCATGCGGATTCGGTCGCAGTGGCGATGGAACACATTCAGTGTGAGAGCTGCTACAAAGGCATCACGCATACAGTTTTGCTGATATAGATGTCCCTTGATAGTGCCTGGTTCCTCGTCCCACCATGTTCCCCATTCGTCTACGAGCAGTCCTATTTTTTTCTTAGGGTCGGCCTTGTCCATGATGGCTTCATGCTTTTTGATGACTTCCTCTATGCCGAGGCATTTGCCCATGGTCCAATAGTAGTCGTCGTTGCTGAACTTGGTGGCTGAGCCCTTGCTTCCGCTCCAGCCTGTCACTGTATAATAATGTAAGGAAATACCGTTGGCACGATGTCCCACACGGTCTATCAATACTTTAGTCCAGTTCCAGTCGTAATCGCTGGCTCCAGATGCAATCTTATATAGTTCGTTGCCATCGTAATTTCGACAGTATACAGAGTAACGGCGGAAGAGGTCGGAGTAATACTCAGGACGCATGTTGCCACCACATCCCCAACTCTCGTTACCTACACCGAGGAACTTGACCTTCCAAGCCTTGTCTCTGCCATTCTGTCGACGGAGCTTTGCCATTGGGGTATCGCCGTCACTGGTCATGTATTCCACCCATTTGGCGAGTTCCTCTACGGTACCTGAACCAACGTTGCCACTGATGTATGGCTCGCAACCTAACATTTCACAGAGATTCAAGAATTCATGGGTACCGAACGAGTTGTCCTCGATGGTTCCACCCCAGTTGTTATTCTGCATCTTTGGACGTTTGTCGCGTGGACCGATACCGTCCATCCAATGATACTCATCGGCGAAGCATCCTCCTGGCCATCTCAAAACCGGAACTTTTAGGTCCTTGAGGGCTTGGAGCACGTCGTTGCGGTAACCTTGGGTGTTGGGAATCTGAGACTCTGGACCTACCCAAAGTCCACCATAGATACAGCTGCCAAGGTGCTCAGCGAACTGACCGTAGATTTCCTTGTAAATCTTCTGCTTGCCATCCTTCACGTGGATGGTACCTGTTACATCCTGGGCTTGCGCTGTGAATGCTACAGCAGTGGAAAGTAATGCGGTTGCGATAAGTTTGTTCATATCGTTTTTGTTTGATTTTTGTTAATAATACGATTCAAGATAGATTTCCCCTAAAAAATGTTTTCAACATGTGGGAACTTTTTGATAGATTCCCACATGCTGTTACATTTCAATCGTAATGAATTATTTCTTGTTCTCTACAGCTGCCTTTTCGATGGCGAGACCAGCTTTGTAGGTTTCTATGTACTTGTCGAAGCCTTCTACGTCTTCTGCAGTAGGAGCAATCTCTACGCCTGTGTTGCCTGCGAACACTTTCTTGTCAAGGTAATCGGCGAGGCTGAGCTTCTCACCGTTGTTCACGAGGTAGCCAGCGAGCAGAGCGATACCCCAAGCTCCACCTTCACCTGCGGTCTCCATTACTGAGATAGGAGAGTTGATGGCTGCTGCCAGAATGCGCTGACCAACACCCTTGGTCTTGAACAAACCGCCGTGTCCTGTGATGCGATCTACCTGAACCTTCTCGTCCTTGAACAATACATCGTTACCTATCTTCAGTACGGCTACAGATGCGTAGAGGTTGGCACGCATAAAGTTGGCCAGGTTGAAGTGGTCGTTGGCAGAGCGAACGAACATTGGACGACCTTCTGCGAGACCTGTAACAGGCTCACCAGAGATATAGTTGTAAGCTATCAAGCCACCGCAATCGGCATCCCCCTCCAAAGCGTGATTATAGAGCTTGCCAAATACCTCGTTCATATCTACAGGAACACCAAGCAATTCCTGGTACTGCTTGAAGAGACTTACCCAAGCATTGAGGTCGGAAGTACAGTTGTTGCAGTGAACCATGGCTACAGGACTTCCGTCTGGAGTAGTCACCATATCAATGACTTCGTAAGGTTTGCTCAAAGCTTTCTCCAACACAATCATGGAGAAAGATGAGGTTCCTGCGCTGACGTTACCAGTACGCTGACGAACAGCATTGGTAGCTACCATACCTGTACCAGCATCACCCTCTGGAGGACAGAGAGGAGTACCAGCCTGAAGTGTGCCAGATGGGTCGAGTTTCTTGGCACCTTCCTCGGTGAGGACACCTGCGTCTTCGCCGGCATTCAATGCCTGTGGAAGGATGTCGAGGATTTTCCATCCCAAGTTCTTTGGTGCAATAAGCTTGTCGAACTTGGCCACCATCTCGGCATCGTAGTTATTGGTATTGGAGTCGATAGGGAGCATACCAGAAGCATCGCCTACACCCAATACCTTCTTGCCTGTCAACTGCCAGTGGATGTAACCAGCCAATGTTGTAAGGAAGTCAATCTTGTTTACGTGCTCCTCACCGTTGAGGATAGCTTGGTAAACATGAGAAATGCTCCAGCGCAATGGTATATTGAAGTGGAAGAGTTCAGAAAGTTCTGCAGCTGCCTTGGCTGTGTTAGTGTTGCGCCATGTGCGGAAAGGCACAAGGATTTGCTGGTCCTTGTCGAATGCCATATAGCCGTGCATCATCGCAGAGATGCCGATGGCTGCCAACTGCTTGATATCGCAATCGTACTCAGCCTTCACATTCTTTCGAAGGTCAGCGTAGCAATCTTGCAAGCCCGCCCAAATAGCTTCGATACTGTAAGTCCACAAACCGTCAACCAACTGGTTTTCCCACTCATGGCTACCCTGAGCGATTGGAGCGTTATTTTCGTCAATCAAGACTGCTTTGATTCGGGTAGATCCGAATTCGATGCCGAGGATGGCCTTGCCAGCCTCGATTGTTTGTTTTGCGTTACTCATAATTGTCTTGTTGTAATGGAGAGCTAAGAGTAAAGATTCTCTTCGAAATTGATATTTCATGATAAGACAAGAGAATACTTCACTCTTCACTCTTCGTTCTTCACTTAAAAATTACTTGAGTGCCTTGTTGAGCATGTAGTAAATCTCATTGTTACGGAGCTGCTGCTTGAAGCTGCGGAGTTCGGTGTTCTTGTCGATGTTGACAAACTCGATGCCGAGAATCTCGCAGAAATCCTCCCAGTAGTCAGCGGTGATGTCGTAAGAGAATGCGCTGTGGTGTGTACCACCAGCGAGAATCCATGCACCTGCACCTACCTCGAAAGATGGCTGTGGCACCCAAAGAGCAGAAGCTACAGGCAACTTAGGCATCTTCTGTGGCTCGATGCACTCTACCTCGCTTGCGATGAGACGGAAGCGGTTGCCAAGGTCTACTACGGTTGCCTTGATACCCTTGCCAGTCTTTGATGTGAACACAAGACGAGCGGTCTGAGACTTGCGGATACCGATACCGAGGAAGTGAACCTCCAATTTTGGCTTGTCTGATGCGATGAGTGGGCAAACCTCCAACATGTGGCTCTGGAGACTAGAGGTGCGGTCCTCAGCGAAGTTAAGGGTGTAGTCCTCCAAGAATGAGCAACCTTTCTCCAAGCCCTGGTTCATTACCCAGAGTGTGCGATAGAGACAAGCTGTCTTCCAGTCGCCCTCAGCACCGAAACCATATCCCTCAGCCATCAAGCGCTGTGAAGCCAAGCCAGGAATCTGGTCGAAACCTACGAAGTTAGGATCGTTGACATCAGCATCGCCGAGGTCGTCGAAATTGGTTGTGAATGCGATAGCGCCTTCGTCCTTCAATACGCGACGGAGAGCGATTTCTGCCTTGGCAGAGTTCTTTACCTTTTCCCAGTAAACTTCCTCGCCAGACTCGTCAATCTTAATGGTGTATTCCTTCTTATATTCTTCTACGAGTGCATCAGCCTCCTCGTCGGTCACCTTCTTGTAGTACTCCATCAAAGAAGATACTGGGTAGTAATCTACGTGGTAGCCCAAGCGCTGCTCGAACTCTACACGGTCACCATCGGTAACGGCTACGTTGTTCATATTCATACCGAACATCAAACAGCGAACATTGTGAGCATCGGCAACACCGGCAGCAACACGAGCCCATGTGGCAATCTGCTTCTGAGCTTCCTCGCTCTTCCAATATCCTACCACTACCTTTCTAGGCACACGCATACGAGTGCAGATATGACCGAACTCGATGTCGCCGTGAGCAGACTGGTTGAGGTTCATGAAGTCCATGTCGATGTCCTTCCAAGGAAGTTCTGCGTTATATTGTGTATGAAAGTGGAGGAGAGGCTTCTGAAGAGCCTGCAATCCCTTGATCCACATCTTGGCTGGAGAGAAAGTGTGCATCCATGTGATGATACCCACGCACTTGTCATCGTTGTTGGCTGCCTTCATCACTGCCTCAACCTCGGCAGAAGAGTTGGCGGTGCCTTTGTAAACCACCTTGATAGGGATGATGCCACTGTTGTTGAGACCATCGACCATATCCTTAGAGTGACCGTCTACGATCTTTACTGTCTCACCTCCGTAAAGAAGCTGTGCTCCTGTTACAAACCAAATCTCAAAATTTTCAAATGCTTTAATCATGATTGTTGTTGTTTTTATTGTTGTTTATATTATTGTTTATTTCTTTCTTGATTCTTATAGTGAAATCCAACTAGCCTTCTGAGAGCTTCGTTCATGTCACCTTGGCTTAATGCTTTTTCTTCTGACCGTAGTAAGCGTTAGGACCATGCTTGCGACTGAAGTGTTTCTCCACGAGCAAAGGGTTCATGGTGGTGTTAGGGTTCACGCTGAATGATACGAATGCCATCTTGGCAACCTGTTCTGCTACCACTGCATGGTAAACAGCCTCGTCTGGGTCTTTTCCCCATGTGAATGGACCATGGTTCTTTACCAATACGCCAGGTGTGTGAACAGGATTGATGTTGTCTTTCTTGAAACGGTCTACGATAACCACGCCTGTATTGTACTCGTATTCTGCCATCATGTCTTGTGTCATGTCGTCGGTGCAAGGAATGCTGTCGTGGAAATAGTCGGCATGTGTGGTTCCGATGTTAGGGATGTCCTTGCCTGCCTGTGCCCATGCAGTGGCGTAAGTGGAATGTGTGTGAACCACACCACCCAACTCAGGGAATGCACGATACAAGACCAGATGGGTTGGAGTATCAGATGATGGATTCAAGTCTCCCTCTACCACCTTGCCTGTTTCCAAGTCTACTACCACCATGTCGCTTGCTTTCATGGTGTCATAGCTTACGCCTGATGGCTTGATGACTACAAGACCCTTCTCACGGTCGATGCCACTTACATTACCCCATGTGAAGAGCACGAGGTTATGCTTTACAAGGTCAAGGTTGGCCTTGAACACTTTTTCCTTTAATTCTTCTAACATAATATATTGAGTTTAAGTTGTATTATATTGAGTTTTAATCTTATATTCTATTTTTAGTTGAGCCGTTTATTTTATTAGAAATGTATCTATCTAAGAAATGCATCTATTTCAAATTGAAAGATGGATCTTCCTCGTAGGCTTTCTTGTTGAAGCGATAGAGGGCGGCTCCTCGTTTTGACGTCACTTTGTCGATAAGCTCTGTCTTCTCGATAAAGTCGATGTCCTTGATGCGCTTGCGGAAGTTGCGCTTGTCAATTTCTTCTCCCATTACTGCCTCAAACACATGCTGTAGTTGTGTCAGTGTAAAGAGATTGGGCAGGAGCTTGAAGCTCAATGGCTCATGGTTGATGCGACGTCGGATTTGCGAAATCGCATTGTTGATCATTGTATTGTGGTCGGAATAGAGTTGTGGAAGTTCCTTGAGACTTACCCATTCCAATCCGTGTTCTACACGCAGACGGTCATCGTAATCCACCACATTGATTAGTGCGCAATAGGCTACTGAGATGACTCGTTCTCCAGGGTCACGGTCTACTTTGCCGAATGCGCCAACTTGTCGGATGTAGAGTCCTTTCATACCTGTAAGGTCGAGGATGACTCTGTTGGCAGCATCTTCCAGACTCTCGTTCTTGCCCACGAAACCTCCATAGAGAGACCATTCGCCTCGTCCTGGATCCATCTGTCGCTTACCGATCAAAACTTGCAAGTTGCTGCCATCGAAACCGAATATGATACAGTCGACAGATACAAATACTTTGGAATATTCATTATAAAATTGTGTCATGGAGTCTTTGAGTCGTTTTATTGTCTTTGGCTTGTTTGATTCTTGTTTGTGTTCTCTCTTAGGTAATGGATGGTTGGAGGCTTGTAAGGCTCTGCTTATGCCTCGTCGGATTTGAAATCCGTGGGAGGGGGAGCAAACAAAGTCCTCCAACCATCTATTGTTTTATTTGAGGTCTGTTGGTTTACCAGAAGTATGCGTAGAATGCTGCGCAAAGACCTACTACGATGAGTGTGCCTACTACGTCGAACCAATCCCAACTGTCACGGATGGACTTCTTGAAGTCCTTGGTGAAGGTGATGGCTTCTACCTGTTCCTTGCTTGGGGCAGGAGTGAAGCAACTCACTACAATCATGAAGATGATGAGGAACACGAGCAACCAGCACTCGAATACCAACCAGTTGGTCTGCCAGAACCAGGTTGTGTGCTCCCAGAAGGCTCCATCCATCGTTGCCTTGCCAGTGTCAGTGATGACGTTGGTAACGAGGCGAACCATACCGATGAGGAATCCGAAGATCATGGTGTACTCACCAGCCTTAGGAGTAATTTTCTTGGAGAAGATACCCATGGCGAACACGGCTACCATCGTAGGGGCCAACAATGACTGGATGCCCTGGAGGTAGTTGTACAATGTATCCATCTTCATCATGATAGGCAACCAAGCGAAACCGAGGATAACGACTACGACTGTAGCGATACGACCTACGAGTACGTAGTGCGCCTCAGACATACCTTTCTTCAAAGGCTTGTAGAAGTCTTCGGTGAAGAGGGTAGCGCAGCTATTGAAGAAGGCTGCCAAAGAAGCAACGAGGGCGCATATGAAACCGATGGTTACGATGCCCTTGATACCTGCTGGGAGCACTGTCTTTACCATGATGGCGAAAGCTGCGTCGGTGTTGGTCATAGTGATGGCACCTTTCTGAGCCAAAGCGGCTGCAATCATACCAGGAATCAAGAACATGAAGCAAGGGAGTACCTTGAAGAAACCTGCGGCGATGGTACCACGGCGAGCACGCTTCATCACAGCTTCATTGCTCTCGCCAGGAACCTGACCCAACACACGCTGTACGATGTGCTGGTCGGTACACCAATACCAAAAACCGATGATAGTAGCTCCGATGAATACGACGAAACCAGGATACTCCTGATACATGGAGTCGCCTGCTTCCCAGTGGAACATGTGGGTTGTGCCATAACCGTTATTCAACTTGCCGCAGTAGTCCATCATGTCGGTCCAACCTGCAGCAATGCTGCCCCCACCGAGGGCTGAGAGTCCGAGGAAGAGTACCAAGAAAGAACCGATGACAAGAATAGGAGTCTGGATGGTGGAAAGTGTCATCACACCTTTCATACCGCCGAACACAGTAAAGATAGTGGTGAGGATGATCAAGCCGATGGCACCAACCCAGAAGTTCAAGCCCCAAAGGTATTCAAAGAAGATACCGCCTGTGAGGGCTGTGACGCTCACCTTGGTCAAGATGTAAGCCACGAGGGTGATGATGGAAAGCCAAGAACCTGTGCGCTGTGTGTAGCGGAACTTCAAGAAGTCTGGCATCGTGATGATTTTTCCCAGCTTGTTGATAAGCAGCTGATAGAATGGTACGAACAACCAGCCCAGGATGAGGATCATCCATCCCTGCATCTCCCAGTGGGCCATACCTACGCCACTCTTGGCACCTGTACCTGCCAAGCCGACAAGATGCTCTGAACCGATGTTGGCGGCGAAGATAGCCATACCGATAACGTACCAAGGCTCACCTTTACCAAAGAGGTAAGCTGAAGAGTCCTCGCCCTTCTGAGCCTGTCTGTCTTTTACAATCGCATGCCACACTGCCCATATCACACCAATCACACCAATGGCGAGTACAGCCCAATCTAGCCATACGAATTCTGTTGAATTCCAATTCATAATTTTTTCTTAAGATTGTTTTGTTATTTTATTGTTTATTCTTACTTCTTTACGCTAAACTTATAAGCGAGATGAGAGTAATATTTCTCTCCTGGCATTAATGTTGCGTCTGTCCATCCCTTTACACCCTGTGCAATCTTGGTAGGGGAGTCTGGATACTTTTGGCTTTCAAAGCAAACGCTAACGTGCTTAGGATACTTGATGCCATGCTTGCAAGCAATGCCAGTGCCCTGGAAGTTGCCTGTGTAAACCTGGATGCCAGGCTCGTTGGTGAACACTTCGAGCAGGATGCCGCTCTTAGGAGAGTAAAGACTAGCGCAAACGGTCTTATCATCGCCCTTGCCATTCTTATAGTTGTTCAAGCACCAGTTGTGGTCGTAACCAGTAGCGTTCTTGATTTGTTCATAGTTGTAATCTACCTTCTTGCCAATTTCTGTCGGTGTGCGGAAGTCCATAGGAGTACCTGCTACATCCTTGATTTCACCTGTTGGGATGTAAAGTTTATCAGATGGAGTGAACTTGTCGGCATTGATATACATTACCTGGTCAAAACCTTCCTTGGAAGGGTCGCCGTTCAAGTTGAAATAGGAGTGATTGGTCATGTTGATGACGGTCTCCTTGTCGGTTGTAGCTCCAAACGCGATGTCCAAGGTGTTGTCACTTTTTACTGTGTAAGTGGCAGTGGCTGTTACATTGCCAGGGAATCCATTCTCGCCATCCTTGGCATGAATTGTGAAGGTTACGGATGAGTCGTTCTTGGCAGTTACGTCGTATACTTGGTTCAGCCAACCTGTGGCACCACCGCCATGAAGACAGTTGCCATTGTCGTTTGGCTTCAAGTTGTAAGTCTTACCATTGAGCTGAAGCTTGGCATCCTTGATACGGTTGGCGTATCTACCTACGGAAGAACCATAATCGGAAGGAGAGTTAAGTGTGTCCGCATACTGATGGATATTGTCGTAACCGAGCACTACATCTGTTGGTTTGCCGTCCTTGTTAGGAACAGAGATGGAAACCACACGTCCGCCGTAGTTGGTGAGGCAAACTTCCATGCCATTGGCATTCTTTAGGGTAACCAACTCGGTTTTCTTTCCCAAGACGGTTGAGTCGAAATCTGCTGGGTTCAAACCAGACTGTGTGAGACCTGCGTTACTGCTTGATGAGCAAGCAGAGAGGGTAGCGATAGCTGCGAAGCCAGCTCCCATAAAAAGGTGTTTAATGTTGTTCATCTTTAGGTTGTTTTTATTGTTGTTTTTATTTTGGGTGTAAAATTACAATTTTATTTTGAAACTACAAGGGTTTTACTTAACTTTTTTCATTTGTAAGTGTCTTTTTAACACTATTTGGATATTTGCACGAAAAAAGGGCATGATAAATTGAGATTTTCAATTCACCATGCCCTTACATTAATAATGTGTTGTTTCCGCTTGTCTTGAAGCTAAAGTTTCTAAACAAGTACTTTTAGGACAACAATATTAGCAAACCTTATGTGAACCTTCGGAGATTACTACAGGGTAGATCTCTGGCTCATGACCATACTTAGCATTGAACTTAGCCTTAACGTCCTCCACAAACTTATCGTAGATGTCGTCCTTCACCAAGTTGATGGTGCAGCCACCAAAACCGCCGCCCATAATACGGCTACCTGTTACGCCGTCTTCTTTGGCAACATCATTCAAGAAGTCGAGTTCCTCGCAGCTTACCTCATATTCCTTGCTCAAGCCGTAGTGAGTCTCATACATCTTCTGGCCTACTGTCTCATAGTCACCCTTCTCGAGTGCATCGCAGACTGCCAATACGCGGTCCTTCTCGCCCAATACAAAGTGAGCACGGCTGTAATCCTCTTCGCCTACCTCGGCACGAACTTCCTCGAGTTGCTCCCATGTGCAGTCGCGGAGCGTCTCAAATTTAGCCTCTGGGTGTTTGGCAGCAATGTGCTTAACCACGTTCTCGCAAGAGTTGCGACGGTCGTTGTAAGGAGAACCTGCCAACTCATGCTTTACCTTGGAGTTGACCAAGCAGAGTTTGTAACCCTTTGGCTCGAATGGGAAGTACTCAAACTCACGGCTGTTACAGTCGAGGCGCATTAACTTACCTTCCTTGCCAAATACGGAGGCAAACTGGTCCATGATTCCGCAGTTCACGCCGATGTACTTGTGCTCTGTAGCTTGACCAGCCAATACCAAATCCCACTTAGAGACCTTATTGTCGCCGAAGAGGTCGTTCAGGGCGAAAGCGAAACAGCTTTCGAGAGCGGCAGATGAAGACATACCTGCCCCGAGAGGAACATCGCCATAGAATGCAGCGTTGAAACCCTTTACGTCTACGCCGAGTGCCTTCATTTCTTGGCAGATACCATAAATGTAGCGTGCCCATGAAGCACGAGGCCCCTGAGGATCGTCTATCTTAAACTCTACACGATCCTTCAAGTCGATGGAGTAGAGCATTACGGTGTTGGTACCATTAGGACGAATCTCTGCCATGATTCCTTTGTCTACAGCTCCTGGGAATACGAATCCACCATTATAGTCGGTATGTTCGCCGATTAGGTTGATACGACCTGGAGACATATAAATATTACCTGTCTTACCATCGAAATGCTTGATGAAGCGGCTTCTTACTTTTTCAATATCCATATTAGTTTAGTTTTGATTGTTAATAAAAATGTTCTTAAGATTTGAGAAGCCCCGTAAGCTATAGTGACTTACGGGACTATGCTTGAAGTTTTTGTTTGTTTCTTGTGCTTAATCTACTGGAATGTCCTTGTTTACATTCTTGCAACCTGCGATTGCGTAGAAGAACATGTAAGCCATTGAAACCAAAGGTACAATGTAACTTACCATATATCCAGCATTATCGGCGATGAAGTTCTGAACCAATGGCATCAAACCACCGCCAACTACCATCATCATGAAGATACCTGAAGCCTGAGCTGTATATTTGCCAAGACCCTCTGTTGCAAGGTTGAAGATGGAAGCCCACATGATGGATGTGCAAAGACCGCAGAGCACCAAGAACATGGCTGCGATAGGCACGGTTACCATTTGGAAGGATGAACCGGTGAACACAGGCATCTCGATGGTGGATGACTTGCCGAGCACGACAGCCAACAGGATGAGGACGATGCCTACACCATTGGCTACAATCATCATTGTACGACTAGATACCTTATCGGCGATGAAGCTAGAAAGCAAACGACCCACCAACATGAGCAACCAATAGGTACCTGCTACGAAACCGCCGATAGCTGCGGCATTAGCCAAGGCAGAACCATTGATGAAACCACCACCATTGGCTGTGGTATCAGAAATGTAGAAGTTCAAGGTTCCAGGAATGCCGACCTCAACACCTACATATACGAAGATGGCAAGAACGCCAAGGTTGAAGTGACGGAAAGCCCAAGGTGAATGCTCGAACACAGTCTTGTCGGTAGTCTTGCCCATCTCAGGATCCTGGATAGGGATGAAGTTCAGGATGATGAAGGCTGCGGCGAACACTGCGAGTGCGATGTAAAGCACGAGGTTAACATCTACCATTTGGGTGTTGGCTGTTACGGTACCAATCAAGGCACCAACAAGCATTGGAGTTAAAGTTCCAGATAAGCTATTCAGCGTACCACCTATGAGGTTCAGCTGGTTACCACGGTTACCGCCACCGCCGAGAAGGTTCAACATAGGGTTCACAACCGTGTTGAGGATGCAAACTGCGAAACCTGAGATGAAGGCACCGAAGAGGTAAACAGAGAAACCTGTCACACCTGCGCCAAACTTACCGGAGATGAACTGAATGAGCACACCTACGAAACCTGTGGCGATACCCGTAAGGGCAGTCTTCTTGTAACCAATCTTGGTGAGCAACTTACCTGCAGGGATACCCATGAAGAGGTACGCCAAGAAGTTCATTGCATTACCGAGCATACCAATCATGTTGGCACTTCCGCTGTCAGCGAATACGTTTTTCCAAATCACTCCGATAGGAGCAGCCAAGTTCGTAACGAACGAAATCATGGCGTAGAGGAACATCATCGTTATGATGGCGATAATGTTACCATTTTTGTTTTGGTTTTCCATTTTTGTGATAGTTGATATTGTTAAATTGTTATAGTTTATCTACAGATAAAAGATTGTACCTTTCAATTCTTATAGCTGTTTATTCAAAGACACAGAAAGCAGTGTCCCGTTTCTATTGCGAGACACTGCCCGAATTATCGCCCTTTCTGCCTCACTGCTGGTAGGGCGAAAGAGCCTGCTCTAAATTATTTGTCTACGCCAAACTTGTAAATTGTCTTCTGGTGATAGGTCTCGCCAGGATTCAATCTGCAGCTAGGGAAGTATGGGTGGTTAGGAGTGTCTGGGAACTTCTGAGCCTCGAAACATACTGCGCTGCGGCGTGGGAATGTTGCACCGTGCTGTCCGGAGATGCCTGCCAAGAAGTTGCCTGTGTACATCTGCAAGCCTGGCTCAGTGGTGTAAACCTCCATGGTGCGACCGCTTACAGGGTCTTTGATGCGAGCTGCAAAGCTCAGTTCACCCTCTTCCTTCTTGTTCAACACATAGTTGTGGTCATAGCCTTGACCGTTTTTGATCTGCTCGTTGTCAGCGTTAATGTCCTGTCCGATTGGTTTTGGGGTACGGAAATCGAATGGAGTGCCCTCTACCTTGAGGATTTCACCTGTAGGGATAGACACCTTGTCTATTGGCAAGTAATAGTCTGCGTTCACCTCGCAGATGATATTGTCAACGGTTGGGGTAGGGTTGGCGATACCCTGGATGGAGAAAAATCCATGGTGTGTCAAGTTACAGATGGTTGTCTTGTTGGTTGTAGCCTGATACTTGATAACGAACTCGTTGTCGTCGGTCAAGGTATAAGCCACCCATACCGTCATCTCGCCTGTGAAGCCTTCCTCGCCATAAGGGCTTGTGTATTTCAATACTACGGCGTTGTCGCTCATGCGGGTAGCGTCCCATACTTGTCTGTGGAATCCGTTAGGACCACCATGCAAGTGGTTAGGACCGTCGTTGCAAGCCAAGTGGTACTCCTTGCCATGAAGAGTAAAAGTACCCTTCTTGATACGGTTGCCGTAACGGCCAATCAATACGCTCAAGAATGGCTCTGGCGAATTGATGACATCCTGGATGTTATCGTGACCCTGAATCAGATTGGCGTAGTTGCCATCTTTGTCAGGCATCATGATAGCTACGACTGCACCTCCGAAGTTGGTAACAGCTACTTCGTTGCCTTGCTTGTTTGTCAACACGAAGAGATCAGTCTTCTTTCCGTTCACTGTGGTCTGAAAATCTTCTCTTTTCAAACCACACTTATTTGCTGGTTCTGTATTCATAATACTCAATTTTTTTTTAGTCACTTCGATTGTTTAAAGTAATGTACTGCAAAGTAACTAAAAAAAAACGAGTATTGCAAATATTTTTCAAACTTTTTGATTTAAAAAAAGCTAAAACGCATCTGAGAGTAAGTCTGCCACCACGTAGCTTGAGCCTCCCACAAAGATGAAATCATGCTCGCTAGCAGCTTGTTTAGCTGCATCAAATGCTTGTTTTACAGAGCGATAACACATTCCTCTTAAACCGTTTCTCTCGGCTATCTCATGATTTTTCTCTACGGGGATGGCTCTGTGGGTACTTGGTTGAGTCCAATAGAACTGGACATTGCCTTGTTTCGCAATTTCTGCAAGCAGCTTCATCACATGTTCTATATCTTTATCATCCACCATGCCAAACACAATGTGTTTCTTCTCCGCCTCAACTGCGCTGATTTGTGGTGCCAAGTATTCCCAGCCTGCCAGATTGTGACCGGTGTCGCAGATGATCAGTGGCTTTTCGCCAAGCTTCTCCCATCTGCCTCGCAACCCTGTCAGTTCGCAAACGTGAGCGAAGCCTTTGTCGATGGCTTCTTCGTTCAGTTCGATGCCCAGTTGCTTGAGCTCCTCGACGGCTGTAGCTATCGTATTTTTGTTTTTGGCTTGGTAACGACCTTTCAGTTCAAAATGGATGTCTCGATTCGTATGTTGTGTATATATAATAGGTGAATTTCTCTCATACGCCACGCTGTCGAACACGGGTTTCGTTTCCTCGTTCCATTCACCTATCACCACGGACACGTCCTCCTTGATAATGCCCGCCTTTTCGCCTGCTATCTTAGCCAACGTGTTGCCCAGGAACTGGGTGTGGTCGAAACTGATGTTGGTAATGATGGAAAGGATAGGGGTTATAATGTTGGTACTGTCAAGTCTCCCGCCCAGTCCCACTTCGATAACGGCGTAATCCACCTTTTGCTCGGCAAAGTACTCGAAAGCCATCATGGTGGTCAGTTCGAAAAATGAGGGATGGAGGGGCTCGAAGAAACTGCGGTTCTTTTCCACGAAGTCGATGACGTACTGTTCGCTTATCATCTTGCCGTTTACCCTAATTCTCTCCCTAAAATCCACAAGGTGTGGTGAGGTGAATAGCCCTACCTTGTAGCCTTGGCTTTGGAGGATGGCTGCAAGTGTGTGTGAGCAGGAGCCCTTTCCGTTGGTGCCTGCGACGTGGATGGTTTTGTATTGTGTATGTGGATGCCCCAGGTGCTTGTCCATCGCCTTGACGGTGTCGAGTCCGGGTTTGTAGGCTTGGGCTCCTATCTTCTCAAAAACGGGTGTGCTCGTAAAGAGGTAATTGATAGTTTTTTGATAGTTCATGATTTATCTATTGATATGATTTTTTTCGAAAACAAAAGTAGGCAATTCAGTTGCTTCTACAACCGAATTGCCTAACTCTTATGAATTGGAATTGTTACTTAAACATGAGAAATACTCTCCAACATGAAATTCTTTAACAGGAGATTACTTAAACAAGTTTTTGAAACTTTCAAAGAGAGACTTCTTGGTAGCATTGTCGGCTTTGAAGTTCTCGCATTCCTTAAATTTCTTGACAAGTTCCTTCTCTTCTTTCGACAAGGCCTTAGGCACGAATACGGTGATATTGATGATAATGTCGCCATTTCCGTAACCATAACCTGGGAGTGAAGGCATTCCCTTGCCTCTCAGTCGGATTTGCTTGCCTGGCTGGGTGCCAGGTTCTATCTTGATGGTAGTCTTGCCTTCCATCGTCGGCACTTCCACCTCACCACCGAGAGTGGCTGTGGCAAAATCGAGCACGAGGTTGTAGTAGAGGTCCTTGTTGACACGTTCGAAGACATCGCTCTTCTCTACATGCACGATGACCTGCAGGTCGCCATTCACGCCATTGTGCTTGGCGGCTCCACCCTTGCCAGGCACGGTGAGTACCATGTTGTCGTCGACACCGGCTGGGATAGAGAACTCCACGACTTCCTCGCCCTGAACGATTCCGTCGCCACCACATTTGTGACACTTGTTCTTGATGATGTGACCTTCACCGTGGCAAGTAGGGCAGGTACCCTGTGTCTGCATCATGCCAAACATAGTGCGTGTGGTACGAACGGTGTAGCCTGAGCCGTGACAAGTAGGGCATGTTTCTGGCTTCGAACCAGCCTCGCATCCTGTGCCGTGGCATTCGTCGCAAACTACATCCTTGCGAATCTTAAACTTTTTGGTGAGACCCTTGTAGGCTTCCTCCAAGGTAAGTTTCACGGTTACACGCAAGTCTCTGCCTTGGTACTGTGGAGCCTGAGCCTGACCGCCACCGAACCCGCTGAATCCGCCACTATGTCCACCGAAGATGTCGCCGAACATAGAGAAAATATCGTTCATGTCCATGCCGGCACCATCGCCGAATCCACCAAATCCACCTTGTGGACCATCGAAACCGAACTGGTCGTACTGCTGTCGCTTCTGAGGGTCGCGAAGCACGTCGTAGGCCTCTGCTGCCTCCTTGAATTTCTCCTCAGCCTCCTTGTTGCCAGGGTTGCGGTCTGGGTGATATTTGATGGCTATCTTGCGATAAGCCTTCTTGATCTCGTCTTCTGATGCCGACTTGTCTACGCCGAGCACCTCGTAATAGTCTCTCTTTGCCATTGTCTATTCCCTTTTCTAGTCTTACAGCTACTTTTTTATTGTCCTACGGCTACCTTCGCATGGCGAATTACCTTGTCGTTCAGGGTGTAACCGGTCTGTACGCAGTCGATAACCTTTCCCTTCTTGTCGTCTCCCATACCTGGAACCATGGCAATGGCCTCATGGTAGTCTACATCGAAGTCTTTGTCGGCAGTCTCGATTTTTTTGACGCCGAGGGTTTCCAATGCCTTGACAAACTTATTGAAGATCATCTGCATGCCTTCCTTGATGACCTTAGGGTCTTCGCTCTTGTCGGCGATGGCACGCTCGAAGTCGTCTAGCACAGGCAGAATGGCAGAGATGGTCTTCTCGCCACCATTCATGATGAGGTCTGCCTTCTCCTTCAGCGTACGTTTGCGATAGTTCTCAAACTCGGCTGTCTTGTAGAGCAGTTGCTTCTTCAAGTCCTCTACTTCCTGCTGTGCCTTGGTCAGTGGGTCGAGTTCTTTCTCTTCTGCCTTGTTGTCAGTCTTGTCAGCCTCTTTGGCAGCCTTTTTAGCCTCCTTGTCAGATGTCTGCTCAGACTTCTCCGCAGATTTTTCGTTGTCATTATGCTTTGCATTCTGCTCAACATTCTCTGTTTGAGCATTTTCCTTGACGTTTCCGTCCTCTATGTTAATTTTCTTTTCTTTTGACATAATCTTAAATTTTTTAGTTCGTTTTCTTTAAAACAAAAATTATGCCAACCCGATTCACATCGGATTGGCAATAAAAAGTATGAAAAAATGATTTTATTTCAACACCCTAGTTGTGAGTGTTTGTGTATAAATGTATTATTCAAATCCATACATCTTAGCCTTCTGCTCCTTGATGGCCTCGTCATAGATGTACTCATCGTAAGACATGAGCTTGTCGATTGTGCCAGAAGGAGTCAGCTCAATGATGCGGTTCGCCACGGTATTGATAAACTCATGGTCGTGGCTGGAGAAGAGGATGTTGCCCTTGAAAGCCACCAAGTTGTTGTTGAATGCCTGGATACTCTCCAAGTCGAGGTGGTTGGTAGGGGTGTCAAGGATCAAGCAGTTGGCGTTCTGCAACTGCATGCGAGCGATCATACATCTCATCTTCTCACCTCCAGAGAGGACGTTCACCTTCTTCAACACTTCCTCACCGCTGAACAACATACGACCTAAGTAACCCTTCATGGCGACCTCATTACCAGGCCCATACTGGCTCAACCAGTCTACCAAGTTCTTGTCGCTTTGAAAGAAGGCTGTGTTGTCGAGTGGGAGGTAAGCGGTTGTGATGGTAACGCCCCACTTATATTCGCCTGCGTCAGCCTTTCGGTTGCCGTTGATAATCTCGAAGAGAGCTGTCATCGCCTTAGGATTGTGGGAGAGGAACACTACCTTCTGTCCCTTCTCGATGTTGAAGTTTACGTTGTCGAAGAGCACGGTTCCATCCTCATCTACAGCCTTCAAGCCTTCCACCTCGAGAATCTGGTTGCCTGGTTCGCGGTCCATCTGGAAGATGATGCCAGGGTACTTACGGCTTGATGGGCGGATTTCCTCCACGTTCAACTTTTCCAACATCTTCTTGCGGGATGTGGTCTGCTTACTCTTTGCCACGTTGGCTGAGAATCGACGGATGAATTCCTCCAACTGCTTCTTCTTCTCCTCAGCCTTCATCTTTTGGTTCTGAGCCTGGCGGAGTGCCAACTGCGAACTCTCGTACCAGAAAGAGTAGTTACCTGCGAACATGGTAACCTTACCGAAGTCAATGTCTACAGTTTGGGTGCTGACGGCATCCAGGAAGTGACGGTCGTGGGATACAACGAGGACGGTCTGCTCGATGTTGCTCAAGTATTCCTCCAACCACTCCACGGTGTCGAGGTCCAAGTCGTTTGTAGGCTCATCGAGGAGGAGGTTGTCTGGGTTTCCGAAGAGTGCCTTCGCCAGCATCACGCGCACCTTCTCAGTGTTGGAGAGTTCACCCACGAGCTTGTCATGGCGATCTTCCTTCACACCGAGGTTCTGAAGCAACTGTGCGGCATTGCTCTCTGCCTCCCAGCCGTTCATCTCGGCGAATTTAAGCTCGAGGTCGGCAGCACGGTTGCCATCTTCTTCAGTCATTTCTGGCTTTGCATAGAGACGCTCACGCTCCTTCATGTTTTCCCATAAAGGCTGGTGGCCCATGAGCACGGTGTCCATCACGCGATACTCATCGTATTTGAAGTGGTCCTGTTCCAATACTGAGAGACGCTCGCCTGGTCCCATCTCCACGGTACCCTTGTTTGGCTCAAGGTCACCGCTGATGGCACGCAAAAGGGTTGACTTACCAGCGCCATTGGCACCGATAACACCATAGATGTTGCCGTGTGTAAACTTGAGGTTTACATCCTTGTAAAGCACTCTTTTTCCGAATTGGATAGCAAGATTTGTTACTGTAATCATTACCTATTTAATATCTTCTTTTTTGTTTTTTATTGTTTATTTGGGTGCAAAGGTACAAAAAAATATTTGGAAACCAAGATTTTATTAGGAAAACTTATTAAATAATGTGTATTTTTGGAGAGAAACTTTGTCATTCTCTAAAAAAGCATTACTTTTGCAGGGTTCAATTGATTCTTTAGTAAGATCATTGGCAACTACTAAATGTTAGATTATGAGATACAACAACAAAAATACAGCCAAATATGGCAATCCAAATGAGTATGACCACTATACAGTGGGCAAGCCTGCTCCCTTACTGGAGTGGTTGCTGGGTAACCTGAAGGGTCAGAGCAAGACTAAAATCAAGCAGACTTTGCAGGGACGTGGCATCCGTGTGGATGGCAAAACGGTCACACAGTTCGACTATGCACTTAAACCTGGCATGAAAATCAGCGTAAGTCGCACCAAGAAGAACCTGGAAACATTTAAGAGCCGATACATCAAGATTGTGTATGAGGATCGTTATCTCGTGGTGGTGGAGAAGAACGTGGGCATCCTGAGCATGGCGGCAGGACATTCCACGCTCAACGTGAAGACCGTGCTCGACGATTATTTCCGCAAGACTCGTCAAAAGTGTCAAGCCCATGTGGTTCACCGACTCGACCGCGATACCTCGGGACTGATGATCTACGCCAAGGACAAGCAGACGGAGCTTGCTCTTGAAGACGATTGGCACCATAACGTGTACGACCGTCGATATGTGGCACTTGTGTCTGGCGAAATGGAAGAGGACGAGGGCACGATTGCTAACTGGCTGAAAGACAATAAGGCCTACATTACTTATAGTAGTGAGACTGATAATGGCGGCAAACATGCTGTTACCCATTTCCGCACGTTGCAGCGCACCACGGAGCATTCGCTTGTAGAGTTCCGATTGGAGACGGGACGCAAGAACCAAATCCGTGTCCACACTGCTGACATGGGGCATCCAGTTTGTGGTGACATCAAGTATGGAAATGGAGACGATCCATGTCATCGTCTTTGCCTTCATGCTTACGTGCTTTGCTTCTACCATCCCGTAACCCATCAGCCTATGGAGTTTGAGACACCGATTCCTGCGGAGTTCCGTAAAGCAATGAAGCAATAAAAATAAATTTAAAGAAAATCGAACAGAATAATGGATAATTTCTTGACTTATGCCTTCTCTCTTGTAGTTTTAGTTGTTGGCTTAATCATTGTGAAGAAGGTAACAACCTGCATGGTCAAGGCTACGGTAGCAATTGCCATGGTAGTGGTTTTGGCATTGCTTTATTGGCTCTTTTTGACTTAGAGAATCTGAGTTCAGAAAGGATATGTTGCACTGACGAGTACATGCAAGAGATGGTTTTCTGAAAGAAATGTATCAATGGTAAGCGGCTCCGCGTTTATACCTTGTAATATCCTCCCGAAGTTTGTACCTTT
>ERZ808242.188-NODE-188-length-47461-cov-19.436717_pt1 | contig 47461 bp, 43 predicted proteins | sample MGYA00521244_ERZ808242 | MGnify/ENA primary metagenome ERZ808242 (study PRJEB31516, sample SAMN03275573) | gut metagenome | biome: mammalia-associated habitat; material: feces | host: Papio cynocephalus | place: Kenya | collected 2012-07-27 ... | reverse complement strand
GCTTAAGCATTTATACCCTGTAATTATCTAGTTTTAGTCGTTACAGGGTACTAGTTGCTTGTTTTTTCATGAAAGCTACGAGAGCCAAGCAATGCACTTGGCCCTCTTTTTTTGTTATTTTCTTTTTCCTGTCTGTATATGCGAGAGAAAGTCCTTGTAGCTTGAGACTTTCTCTTCTGGCTCATATTCGACAAGTGGGTAGTTTTGCATAACAAAGTCTATATCCTTGTCGCCTCGTCCAGAGAGATTGATCAGAATATTCTTTCCTTTCCCAAGCTTTTCGGCCAGCTTTACGCCATAAGCAACAGCATGGCTTGATTCCAATGCTGGTATTATGCCTTCCATTCTTGATAGCGCATAGAATGCCTCCACGGCCTCCCTGTCGGTTATTGTTTCATAGTTTACTCTTCCAATTTGGTGCAAATAGCTATGTTGTGGACCAACTCCTGGGTAGTCAAGTCCTGATGCAATCGAATAGACAGGTAAAGGCTGGCCTTTTTCATCTTGGATTACAAGAGATTTAAAGCCGTGTAGTATTCCAACTTTTCCTTTTGATATCGTAGCTGCATGGTTTGGTGTATCTAAACCTTCTCCTGCTGGCTCTACACCATATAAATCAACATCCTTGTCATCGATGAATGCAGAGAAAATGCCCATCGCATTTGAGCCACCTCCTACGCATGCGACAACCGAATCGGGAAGGCGTCCTGTCATTTGTACAATTTGCTTTCTAGCCTCAACTCCTACTATGGATTGGAAGTCTCTGACCATCATTGGAAATGGGTGCGGTCCTACGACTGAACCTATGCAATATATCTGGTTCACAGGGTCTTTTAGATATGCTTTGAATGCCTCATCGACGGCATCTTTCAATGTCCTTGTTCCAGATTTCACAGCAATTACTTTTGCTCCTAATACCTTCATCCTAAGAACATTGGGTGACTCTTTCATGACATCGACTTCTCCCATGTAGATATCACATTCAAGCCCCATTAATGCTGCCGCAGTGGCAAGGGCAACGCCATGCTGTCCTGCTCCTGTTTCTGCTATGACTTTCTTCTTTCCAAGCCTCTTTGCCAGCAATACTTCACCAAGACAATGGTTGATCTTGTGTGCGCCTGTATGATTCAAATCCTCTCTTTTTAGGTAGATATTGCTACCTCCAACAGCATCGGTAAGACGTTTTGCGAAGAAGACAGGGGATGGGCGACCTGTGTAGTGTTCTTCTAAATTTGCAAGCTCGTCTATAAATGATGGATCCTTGGAAATCTCTTCGTACTTGAGTGTGATCTCGTCCATGACTTTTTGCAAATCTTCTGGAATATAGGATCCTCCGTATTCCCCAAAGTAGCCCTTTTTGTCGGGCATGTTTTCTGTATTGATTTCTTTGTTTACTAAGTTCTTCATGTTATTATGTTACTATTTATAGAAACATATGTCAATCTCTTTTTCTTATTAACTCGCCATGTTGATAAATTGACATATGATAAGTCTTTGAGATAAATTGTATCAGTTGGGCTATGGCCTGATGCAAATAAAATTCTACTGGAGGGTAAAATCTATGGGCAGAAACAATATGGGACCTAGATTTAAGCAGTGCAGAAGACTTGGGGTAAATGTGTGTGGACACCCTAAGGCAATGAACAGAGCAAATGCACCAGCATTTGCAAAAAGAAAGAAGCCAACTGATTATAGCAGGCAGTTGACAGAGAAGCAGAAGCTCAAGGCTTACTATGGCATCATGGAGAAGCAGCTTCACCACTACTATGAGAAGGCTCTCAAGTCATCTCTCATGACAGGTGATGCACTTGTTATTTCTCTTGAGAGGAGACTCGATAATGCTGTGTATAGAATTGGACTTGCTAACTCTATTAGACTTGCAAGACAGCTTGTGTCCCATGGACATATCCTTGTCAATGGAAAGAAGGTTGATATTCCTTCCTACCAGCTACAGGTTGGCGATGTCGTTTCAATGAAAGAGAAGTCAAGAAACAACGAGCAATTCAAGGCATCATTCTTGGGTGCACCAAATTTCAAGCTTGATTACTTCGATGTAAACAAGGACGAATGGTCTGGAAAGCTTGCGAGACTTCCTGAAAGAAACGAGATCCCAGTTCAAGTCAACGACCAGCTCGTTGTCGAGTTCTACTCAAAGTAAACTAAGTCTTCAATAGATTGTTGCCTGAAATCTGATCCACAAACAGATAAGAGAAGGAAACAAGGACACATTCCAATAAGCCTATTTCTGGAAGCATTGGCTGGCGGCTACCCTCAAATACGGTCAATGCAAGGCAAGAGTCTTAGGAAAACCCCGCATGACGGGGTTTTCTTACATCCTTTTCTTTCTATTTCCAATTGACAGTAAAATGCAAAGGTTCATTTAGAAGCAAGAAATCTATGATTGGGAATGTAAAGCGCGCAGTATCTGTCGATATTTTTGCAGCATTATCTACTTTTGTGATAGTGCCAGGTACTTTGACATCTATAGAGACAGTTCCATTTTCGATAGCTTCTGGTCCTTCTTCTCCTAATAGATAATAGATCATGTCAAGGTAATCTTCTTCGCTAGTGCCTTGGTTATACAGTGGCCCATAGACTTCAAAGTTGGGGTCAGCCAAGAATGGGACAATCTTCGTGAGTTCTTCGAAGTTGTTGATATCTACGTAAAAACTAAAACTCTTGTCTTTTGATGAAATTATGCTTTGATTCTTTGCTCCAAGCTCGGAAATGAGACTGTCTATGTTCGTGTATTCGAATTCCAATATATAAGAGTTCTCTCCCGTTTTCTCGAAATCGACTATTTTTGTTGAGTTAGCTTTTGTCAGTTGGTTTGCAAAACTTGTCATAGCTTCATCCATTATGGATTTGTCGCTGGATGGCAAGAACTCTGAAAAATCCTCAAGAACATCAACAAAGAATTGCTCTACATGGATATCGGACTCTGATGATCCGCTGTTCTTGTCAGAAAGAGCGATCTTCTGGGTAACAGTGCAACTGGTTAATAAAAAAGCAATGAGTAGAATAAGTGCAAGTAATTTCTTCATAAAGTCAAGATATAACATAAAGGCTATGCTAGCAACTCTTAGCTTGAATATTCGAGAAATAAAACAAATGAAATACAAAAACACTATAATTGGCATCTTTGCTATTCACAACTTTTTTCAATACTGTTATGTTTTTCTGTGATATTGAACAATAAGAGGAGATTTTGTTAGATAAAATGCTTAAAAAGGCTCTTTATATAAGTTTTCTATTTTTCTTTGAATCTTTGCTATTTGCATCTAGTATGGTTTTGACAGTGGATGCTTATCCAACATCTGTTTCTCTTTCATGGAATAATGTGGAAGGCACTACATACTATGATATATATAATAACAATGACTTCGTTGTGCGTTTGGATTCGAATACTCTCAATTACAATGTAGAGAAATTGGCCTCCGATACCGAATATACTTTCTCGATAGCAGCAAGAGATAGCAAGAATAATACTTTAGCAGCCGCAAGAGCGAAGATAACTACCGATAGCTGGGATGGAGTCTACAAATGGGTCAACAAATCTGATGATGCTAATAAAAGAAGGCTTTCTGAACTTATTTTACATGTAGAGACAAAAATGGATGATGAATATGGACAGTTCTACGCAATCAAATACATTGATTCTAGCCAGAATGAAATCCAGATCTTCCCTTTGTTTGATTTTGATGATAAAGCTGCTTTTGAGTGGCATAAATATAAAGAAGATTCCATTGCAGGAAACTCCTATAGGATTAACGCTGAGCTTTTCAACACATCTCCGTTCAAGCCTGGAAAGTGGAAAGTCTATAGCATAGTCATTGACAGCAATTGTGTGACAGCATACATTCAAACAAGCGCTATTGGCATGGAGTTCTTGACAACAACAGTCTTTAAGTTTTATGAAGATGAGAGTGGTTTAAAACACCTTTCTCTTGATACGAAGGGAGAGCAGAAAATTGTCGATAACTACCTCTTCAAAAATCCGAACCCCGGAGAAGGAGATGCGTTTATCCTCGACAAGATAAGTTAGGAGGAGCTTCAGTGATTGCTGATCCCAACAAAAAAAGCTTGATTATAGTCGAATCGCCAACCAAGGCAAAGACTATTTCAAAATACCTTCCAAAGACTTGTACTGTAGTTGCAAGCAAGGGACATATTGTAGATTTGAATCCAAACCCAGATGCCAATGACGGTATCTATGGCGTATATGTGAATAATGGATTCAAGCTGGACTATGTAGTTGTAGAGGGTAAGAACGAGCTGATTTCGGAGATGAGAAAACTCCTTAAAGACAAAGAGCAGCTTATTCTTGCAAGTGATGAGGATAGAGAAGGGGAAAGCATTGCATGGCATTTGAAGGAGGAATTGAAACCAACGATTCCTTGCTACAGAATGGTTTTCCATGAAATAACAAAAAGCGCTATTCTGAACGCATTCTCCAACTGTCGTGATATCGACATGAATCTTGTCCATGCACAAGAGGCTCGTCGTGCAATCGATAGACTCCAAGGCTATGGTATTTCTCCTATTCTCTCAAAAAAGCTTGGTCCCAAATTCTCTGCGGGGCGTGTTCAAAGCCCAGCTTTGAAGATGATTGTAGAGAGGGAAAAGCTTAGGAGGGATTTCTTCCAAAGCGAATACTTCTCTATTGAATCTGTTGGGTCTTTCGATAGCAGCAATTTCAAAATGACTCTATCGTCTGTTGATGGCAAGAAGGTTGCTGATAGTAATAGCTACAATAAAGAGACTGGAGAATTGAAAAGCAATATCATAGTTCTGGATTCAAAGCAGGCAGATTCAATTCTTTCCGATCTTAGTGACGCTGTTGCTACTGTTGATAGTGTTGTCTTGAAGAATAAAGTCGAACAACCTATGATTCCATTTACAACGTCAACATTACAACAAGACGCTACAAGAAAACTCTCAAAAAGTGCGCGAGAGATAATGTCTATTGCTCAAAGGCTCTATGAAAATGGCTTTATAACATATATGAGAACGGACTCTCCTAATTTGTCATCTGAATGCATAAATGCATCTCGCAAGCAAATTGAGGCAATCTTTGGTAGTTCATATCTTTCATCATCTCCTCGCAACTATAAGGCAAAGACAGCAGGAGCCCAAGAGGCGCATGAAGCGATAAGACCTGCTGGTGATAGTTTTAGGCGACCGGAGGAGACTGGACTATCGGGAGATGAATTAAGGTTATATGCCCTGATTTGGAGGAGGACGCTTGCGACCCAGATGAAGGAGTGTCTAAAATCTACTACTACAGTAGAGCTTTCATCTGGAAAATATGCATTTACATCAAGTGGGACAACCATTTTGGAAAAAGGTTTCAGAAAGGTCTATGAAGTTTCGAAGGATGATGATGACGATACAAATGAGGAGGGTGTACTTCCTTCTTTGACAGCGGGCTCAAAAGTTGACATTGTATCAAGCGAGGCAAAGAGCCATATGACACAGCCACCTGCAAGATTCAATGAAGCGACTTTGGTAAAAACACTAGAGAGTGAGGAAATTGGTCGTCCTTCTACTTATGCTACGATAATATCGACTCTTATAGATAGACACTACATAGTCAGACAGGGGCAGAGCCTTGTTCCGACTTTCTCAGGCTTCTTTGTAGATGCTTTTTTGGAGAAGGCTTTTGAGAAGTACATTGATTATGATTTCACAAAGAAAATGGAAGGTGGATTGGACGAAATCGCATCAGGAAGCCTCGATAAAGTGAAATATCTTGATGAGTTTTGGTTCGGAGACGAAAAAATAGGAGGTTTGGCGAAAGACCTTTCAGAAATAAGAGCTACATCTCTTGCAGCCGAAGTTAAAAATCTTATTCTTTCAAAACTTGAATATCATTTCGTAGAGGATGGCCATGAGATTGCTTATGAGATAAAAATAGGCAAATATGGGCCATATATCTCATCCGATTGTATCGATGAGGAGACGGGCAAGAAGAAAATGGCATCTATCGATGAGAAGAAGTACTTTCCTGGGACTTTCATGGATCTAGATGCAAAAGAGATTCTTTTTCCCCCGACAAATGGTATGATTCTATTTGGGAAGTACGAGCTTAAGGAAGGAAAATTTGGAACATACCTTGTGCGTCTCGAAGATGGCAAGTCAATTTCTTGGCCAGATAAGAAAACACAGCCAGAGAAAGCAGATGAAAAGTACCTTGACTTGCTTTTTTCTCTTCCAAAGACAATAGGGCAAGATGATGATGGAAATGAAGTATCTCTTCGTTTGGGACCTTATGGTTTCTATGCATCATACAAAGACAAGAATATAAGAGTATTGAATCCTACAGCAATAGACGCAAAGGCTATCATCGCATCTGCAAATGGAGATTCATTGAAGCACTTTGATGATTATGAAGGTAAGAGTATTGAAATAGTGAGTGGAAAGTATGGCCCTTATATAAAATGGGGCGATACGAATGTTATGATTCCACCTCAAGACAAGAAGAATATCGAAAACCTTTCAGAGGAAAGGGTTATTGAGCTTATTAAAGCAAAATGCGACAACAAGGCAATTGATGCCAAGGTGATCAATTCAGCTAAAGGCGAAAAAGTCCAGCTTGTGAATGGTCGCTATGGCCTCTATCTGAAATGGAATGACAAGAATATTGCGCTCTCTTCCGAAGAAAAGAAGGATCCAGATAAGATAACTCCAGAGCACATAGATGAGCTAATTGAACAAGCGAAGGAAAAAGGCGATAAGCCAAAGCGAAGAAGTTACAGAAGAGCCTCAAAGTAGGGCTCTTTTGTTTTGAATGCTTCTATTGTAAAATTTGTTCCAATAAGCCATACAAGCTTCAAATATACAGAGCTGTTAAAATGTATTTGTCTCAGAGTTTATTGCAGCCTTGGCATATTTTTGATGGTATATCTCCTTTATGATAAAAAGGAGTTTGGCTATACTAAAACCGCTTAAGGTTTTTAGTCCAACTTTATAAGTTCACTACAGATTCGGAGGTAGCAATATGGCTGACAAAATACAAAACGCTTATGAAACATCAAAAAATATATATGATGATGTTCTTACTCAAGGGAATCTTTTCAGTAGGCTGTACATTAAGTTGTTTTGGAGCGGAACGAATGATAATGATATAGCACGAAAGGTTTTATCATATATTCCTGATGATTTTTCGGGAAATCTTCTGGATGTTCCAGTTGGAACAGCTGTGTTTACAAAGCACAAATGGGGATCTCTAAAAAATGCTCATATTACCTGTCTTGATTATAGTGTAGATATGCTTGAAAAAGCCAAGAAAAGACTTGATGGAAATGCACATATAAAGTGTGTTCAGGGTGATGTGGGAAATTTGCCAATGGATAACGAATCCTTTGATATCGTTCTCAGCATGAATGGTTTCCATGCTTTTCCCGATAAGCAAAAAGCATTCCATGAAACATGGCGTGTCTTGAAAACAGGTGGTAAGTTTATTGGTTGCTTTTATATAAAGGGAAAATCGAGGCGGACGGATTGGCTAGTGAAAAACATTCTTGCAAAGAAAGGATGGTTTTCCCCACCGTTCCAGACAGGGGAAGAATTGAAAGATATCCTTCGAAAATTGTATAAGGAAATCGATGTTCATGTTGATGGGTCAATGGTATATTTTTGTTGTGTGAAGTAACACAAACTTCCAGTTTGTAGCGATGGAATAACAAGAAAAGGAAGTTTGTCTATATGCGTGCAAGCAATGCTTAAAAGGAGTATCATGCATTGCAATGTTGCAACTTATATCCTCTGTCATATAAATACGATCTTGCACGACATTGGTTTTTACAAATTCAAAAGACAAAAACATTGTGAACGCGTGTTCACAATCTGAAGTTTTACAGTTTTGTAGAAGTGATGAAAGGATATCCCAGCAGCATTAACACTAATGCTACTATAGATACAACATTGTTACGGAAAACTGTTAAAATATGCAATTTTCCGAAGTATTGTTAAAAACTATCTTTTCTTTCATCTAGGAATTCAATCATATCTTCTGTTAAAGATAGATCTACATTTGAAAGAGATGATTTGATTTGCTCAGGTTTTGACGAGCCGATTATTGCAATTGAATTCGATTTTTGGCTTGTTATGTAGCTAAGCACTATATCTTCAGGTTTTGCATCAAGTTCTTTACAAAGTACAGCGACTCTTTTGATTCTTTCGGTATTCGTTGGTGTGAGAAATCGTTTTTTTGCTCTCTCTGATAGTTCGTTTTCTTTTCCTGACAACACCTTTGAGAACAACCCTTTTCCTTGAGAAGAAAAGCACAAGTACGGCATCATTGTTTTTTCATAGTAAGAGATCTCAGATGTGGAATTCATGATTTCTATAGTGTTATCTCCCCATGTTTCTCTATCTGTGTATGCTAATGAGAATTGCAATTCGGAGAACGAAAAACCAGCAAGGTTATGTTTCTTTGCATATGAATTAGCTTCATCGATTCTTTCAGGAGACCAATTTGAGGCACCAATGGCCTTTGTGTAACCATTCTTGATGAAATCATTTAGTGTTTCTATTATTTCACCTGCATCCATTGATTTGAAATCACGATGCAAAAAATAGATGTCGACAGTTGTTCCAAGTTGCTCGAGAGATGATGTGATGTCACTTAGCAAGGATTTTCTATCGAGTCTTGGCCTGTCCATGTGTCCTATGCATGGATGGCCTCCCTTTGTGGCTACTATTACTTTGCTTCTGTCGATGGTTTTAAGATACTTGCCCAAAACGATTTCTGATGACGATGGGCCATTGTCGAATTCTTGTCCATATACATGGGCTGTATCGAGAAGATTACCGCCATTCTCAAGATAAATATCCAACTGCTCTAAAGCAATTTTCTCGTCGATTGCCTCTCCATAGTGATCGCATCCTAGGCTGATTCTAGCGCTTTTGCCGACTATTGGCAGATCCAAATATTTCATAACGATTCCTTTCCTTACCAGCTTCTTCCACCGCCACCGGAGAATCCTCCTCCAGAAAAGCCGGAAAAACCTGAGAATGAATGACTTCCACCTCCGCCTGAACGGGGAGAATTGGTTTTTATTATTTCTCTTTGCATTTGTCTGTAGCAATGCCTTGAGCGTCTTATCAAAGAAGAATAGAACATTGCATCCATAAGACTATCTGTTGGCGAGTAGTACCAAGAGCACTTTTGAATATAGAGATTTTTGAATTTGTTTGCCCAAGTATCCTCTAGGCCAAAGACAATTGCATATGAGAGTGTCCTATAGAAGATGTCGGGATCATCTTGGATGAGCAATTTCAATTTGTCTATTTCAACTCGTTCGATAAAATCTTTGTAGCCGATGCACTCTTCCAATGTTCTCTCCCCGTATTCGCTTCTCTTTTCTGTTGATGCAACAGCTATGGAGGATATTAGGAACGACAATGCTGCTACTATTGGTTGGATCAATGCAACAACATTGTAAGTCAAGCTTAGATTCACAACAAAATTGGCCAATACAAACATAAATAGAACTATCAAACAGAGAAGAGAGAGCATTGCACTCTTGAATTTGCTTCTAAGATAGAATTTGGAGATAATGTTAGCTACTGATAGGTATATTATCGAAACTCCAATCAAATTTATGATTGCTAAAACCAAAGTAAGCAATCCTGGAGATGCAAGAGAGCATACCGCGCCGGATATTATTGCAAAGAGAAGCAAAAGTGCGATATTTATCTTCTTCTTTTTTTCGGATTTTGGGTCCTTTAATGACTCAGAGGCTGTAAATTGCGCCTTTACAAGGGGGAAGACCTTAGTTGCTTTCAGACCAAACTCCTCTGATTCCAAGTCTTTGAATGTAACTGTATCGCCTTGTTTGAACAAAAGAGCAAATAGTTTCCGCTCTGCTTTGCTTTCATCTGCTGGCACGTCTTTTTGCTTTATGAATGTGAATGAGTTTTTATCTCTTTCTTCTATTTTCAGGTATCCTTTATCGGCCCAATAGAAGAACATAGCTGTAACTTCATCATCTCCTAACGAATTTCCGTTGTAGACATATGATACATCCATCGGATTGAAATCCTTTGGAGGATGGAATGTTACAGGGGGCGTAAGTGGTTTATCGATACCGTAGCGCCTATAGCTTAGTATTGCATAAAGTGCAAATAGAATTGGTACTAAAATCGAAATAGGCAATACTATGTTTGCAATCTTGCCAACATCTTTTGCTTGCCTTGAGAAGTATCCATTATCCATTTCTACTCTAAGCGTTAATGCTTGGTAGCTTTCTAGGACATTTAATTTGCCATTTATTGTGAGCATGTCAGGCGAAAGCGAGAACTGTGCATTGCGATCTGAACCATAGTCGCCAAATGTAACCCATATTCTGTTTTTGTCCAAAGGCTTTGGGAATGAGACGCTATAGCTTATGTCTCTTATGGGGCAATCCCATGCGGCTGATATCAAGTTGTAGTAGAACTCATCATAGTCATCTGGATAGATATCGCCTCCAAGATCGTAATCGTAAGAGATCAAGATTCGTTGCTTGCCATCTAGATATTTGGAGCTATCACCAAGGCGCAAAGAGACAAAGCCGTTTTCTTTGCTTATTGATAGAGGCATATTGCTCTTGATGTTATCGACTTTTGCAAATATTGTGCTCCAAATGTTATTTGGGTTGCTGAATATATACTCTATATCTCGATAGATTCCATGAGATGGGGCAGTGAAGACTACATTCATATCCTCTGTTATATGAGCTTTTCCCGCTTCATCTACTTTTATGTTTATATCATACCCGTCTATATAGAAATTCTCTGCAAAGAGGGATATAGACAAAGCTAGTACAAATATAAATATGGCAAATCTTTTCATTAGAAACTTACTTTAGGAGCTGTTCTAGCTGCATCATCTGCCTTCACATAATCCAGTTTCTTGAAGTGAAATGCCGATGCAATAATGTTGGATGGGAATGTTTGTATCCTGTCATTGAAGTTGCGAGCTGTTGCATTGTAGTACTTTCTTGAATCCAACAGATCGCGCTCTACATTATTAAGACTTTCCTGAAGAGCGATGAAGTTTTGATTAGCTTTCAACTCTGGATATGACTCAGAAAGGGCAAATAGCGATCTCAATGATTGTGTGACAACATTGTCGGCTTTGTCTTTCTCTGCAACACCTTTTGCTGCAACAGCTTGATTTCTTGCCTCTATTACTTTTTCCAAAGTGGAGCTCTCATGCTTTGCATATCCTTTTACTGTCTCTACAAGGTTAGGGATCAAATCATATCTTTGAGTAAGATGTGCATCTATTGCAGCCTCTGCTTCTTCTGCTTTGTTTCGTGATCGAATGAGAGAGTTGTAAATTGATACAGAAACGATTAATACAATTGCAACAATTGCTATGACTATAATCAAAGCTGTCATAAACGGCCTCCTAGTAAATTGATATTACATTGTAACTTTCAATTTCAACATGGGCAATGATTAAAAAAGCTCTTTATGCTATGATTGACGTATGGCTAAGAAAGTATTAGTAGGAATGTCTGGAGGAATCGACTCATCTGTTACAGCTTTGCTTTTGAAAAAGCAAGGGTATGATGTTGAAGGTATTACAATGCTTGTTTGGAAAAAGGATAGCCCATATCCTGCTCCTGTAAGCTCCAACAGTTGTTATAATCCAGGAGAAGAAAAAGATCTCGTAGAAATAAAAGAGATATGCGAAAAGATAGGGATCAAGCACCATGTTGTTGATTGCTCGGATTTGTATGAATCAACAGTGCTTGATAATTTCAGGTCGGAATATATGAATGGTAGAACACCAAATCCATGTATTTGGTGCAATAGCAGGATAAAATTCGGAGCGATGGTAGATAAAGCAAGAGAGCTTTTCGATTTCGATTATTTCGCAACAGGGCACTATGCAAGGATTGAAAAGGGCGATAATGGCCGCTATCAACTATTGAAGGCTGTAGATTTGAAAAAGGATCAAAGCTATTTTCTTTCGCGCCTTAACCAGAAACAGCTTTCGACAACTCTTTTTCCGCTTGGTTCTATGTACAAGAGCGATATTAGGAAAATAGACGAGGAGTATGGTTTTCATCTGCCAGGGCAAAGCGAGAGCCAGGATTTCTATGGTGGTGATTATACAGATCTTTTGTCTGTTGAGGACAAAGATGGCGATATCGTTTTATTCGACTCTGGAAAGGTTCTTGGACACCACAAAGGGTTCTGGCACTATACAATCGGCCAGAGAAAAGGGCTAGGGGTTGCATATACAGAGCCGCTTTTTGTAATAGCGCTTGACCCTAAGGAGAACAAAGTCATTGTCGGTACTGAAAAGCTGACGCACCAGAGCAAGGTGTATGCCAAGAATGTATCGTGGCTTGGCGATACAGACTTCGATAAAGACAAGATATATTTTGCGAAAATCCGCTCGACATCCCAAGGCGATGCTGCTAGAGCCCATAAGACAGAAGATGGCTTTGCTTTGGAGTTCTTGACCGATGTGAAGGCTGCAACACCAGGACAGAGTGCTGTTGTGTACGATGGTGATCGAGTAATAGCATCAGGAGTAATTTACGATTCAAAATTATAGATCTCAAACTTTGATAAGGAGGTAAATCAGATGAGAGTCATTATTGAACCAGACTATGAAAATTTGTCCTTATGGGCTGCAAGATATATTGCAAAGAGGATCAAGGAACATCAAAGAGTGAGCGTTCGCCCATTTGTCCTTGGACTTCCGACAGGCTCGTCGCCAATTGGAACATACAAAGAGCTTATTCGACTTAATAAAGAAGGGTATGTTTCTTTCAGAAATGTTGTGACATTCAATATGGATGAGTATGTTGGGCTTGCTGAGGATCATCCGCAATCATACCATACGTTTATGCACACCAACTTCTTTGACCATGTAGATATTCCGAAGGAGAATATCAACATACTGGATGGAAATGCAAAAGACCTTGAGAAAGAGTGCAATGATTATGAAGCAAAGATAAAGAGTTATGGAGGAATAGACCTTTTCTTGGGTGGCATTGGGGCCGATGGGCACATTGCATTCAATGAGCCTTTCTCATCACTCTCGTCTAGAACGCGAGTAAAGTCGCTCACTTATGACACAAAGGTAATGAACTCAAGGTTCTTCGATGGTGATATATCAAAAGTACCATCAAATGCTTTGACTGTTGGAGTTAAGACAGTTACAGATAGCAAAGAGGTTATTGTTCTTGTAAATGGTCACATGAAAGCTAGGGCCCTTGCTGCCACAATAGAGGGTGGAGTGTCGCAAGTCTGGACTTGCTCAGCGCTGCAGATGCATCCAAAAGCCATAATTGTTTGCGATGAGCCGTCTTGTGGAGAGTTGAAGGTTAGCACATACAAGTACTTTAAGGATATTGAGTCAAAGAGCTTGGATGTGAATATGATTTTGTAAGTGATATAGCAAAAGGCTGCCACAAGATGCAAGTTCGCGTAAGTGGCAGCTTGGCCGTCATGTCGTGATAGAAAGAATGTCGTCTATTTTGATTTTTGTCTTGTCATCCATTATGAGGACGTGATCAATTGCCTTCTTTATGCATCCTTCGGATTTTATGTACTCATCAATGTTGAAGTAAGTTATCTTTGCTCTTCTATTGCTATTGATCAAAGTACATAGCTTTTCGTTTATCTCTTTCTTCTCATCATCGCTTAGCTCTATTTTATCGAATTTTACTCTTTCTTTTTCACTCAATGCGTCTTCATAGCCTTTGAGGGCCGCAAAAGGTGAGAATTGTGCTGCCCTTTGAGCTCTTGTCATTCTTGGCATTTTGGGCTCTGGGCGGGGCATATTTATTATATCCAAGTAGTCATCTTTCATGCTTTATGCCCTCCTATTTGCGTATTTCTTTCTATTGCTGTGGCTCCTTCTTTGAAATCCAAGCCCTTTATAATTGAATTGTTGCCATAGCGTTTTTTTATATCTATAAGGGTTCTTTGCATCGATCTTTCTCTCTTTAGATCTATCTCTTTCTGATCCTTTTCGGCTTTCTCTTTCTCGTAGTCTATAAAGAGGTCTAGCTCTATTGTGTCTTTAGGCACACTATCTTCGCTTAGGACATTGCAAGCTGTGATGCACAACCTCCTTATAAGGAGATCCTTGTTTGCAATTTTTTCAAAAAGTGATGATGTCTTTTCTGAGAGTATCATCAGAGATGATGTGTAGTTTTCAAGATTTATATTGCCTTGAGAGTGCTTTGGTACAGCTCTTCCATAGTAGTCTTTCTTTATTTCTCCTAGAAAATCATTTTTTATATTCTCTTTGTCATATCCTATCGATATGCTTATTTGGTTTGTTGCAAGGCGCTTCGAAAACAGATCCAATGCCAACTCGTTTGCCATTTCCATCATGACAGTCTGTGCTTTCTCGTAAGTATAGGCAGAGGAGAGCACTTGGCCCGAACTTACGCTGTTTGATTCTGGTTTGTATGACTTTATATCCTTCATTGTACATGGCTCATAACCCCAAGCATGGTCAATCAAAAGCTCTGCATTTATCCCAAAAAGCTTATACAACAGATCCTGGTTGTGGTATCTGTCGCCAGCACCTAGAGAGCAACGAGCGATATCACCCATTGTATATAGCCGAGCGTTCTCCAGCCTGTTCATGTAGCCACGCCCGATCCTCCAGAAATCTGATAGTGGACGATGAGTCCAAAGTTTTTGCCTGTAGCTCATTTGGTCAAGTTGGGCAATGCGTGCACCATTTTCATCCTCAGGCATGTGTTTTGCTATGATATCCATTGCAACTTTTGCAAGATATAGGTTGGTTCCTATCCCGGCTGTCGCTGTTATGCCAGTTGTCTTGAATACATCTGCGATGATAGTAGTTGCAAACTCTTTTGGCGTCTTCTTGTAAAGCTTTAAGTAGTCGGTTGCATCTATGAACACTTCATCGATTGAATAGACGTGCATATCGTCTGGAGAGACATACTTAAGGTATATGCTGTATATTTCTGCGCTTTTCTTGATGTAATAAGCCATTCTTGGCATGGCTACCAAATAATCTACAGCAAGCTCTGGGTGGCTATCTAGGACTCTTGCATTTGCAGATTTTCCATAGAATCGTCTCTTTGGTGCAAGCTTGAGCCTTTCTTCGTTTATCTTTGCTAGCTTTTGATTTACTTCAAACAACCTGAGCCTTCCTGGAATTCCATAGGCTTTTAGAGCTGGAGTCACAGCGAGGCAAATCGTCTTGTCGCTGCGGCTTTCGTCAGCAACTACAAGATTTGTCTCAAGCGGATCAAGCCCTAATGCGACACACTCTGCTGATGCATAGAATGATTTCAAGTCAATAGCTATGTATATTCTATCCATTTGAATAATTATTCTTCTGTTCTAAGTCCCATTTTTTTGGCGACTTTTATCAAAAGCCGTGGATTGTCTGTCATTATAGTATCGACTCCAAGAGAGAAGAGTCTCTCCATCTCATCCTCATCATTGATTGTCCATACCATTATGACAGCGTCTTTTTTATGCATTTTTTCAACGAAGTCCTTGGTTATGACTTTTATTGGTCCTTGTTCGACAGGCACTTGGAATATAGTCTTTCTTTTGAAAGGTTTATTGGAGTATAGTGCTCTGAATAAGACCTTTGGGATAACTTCAACTGTCGTGATCGACGTAAGGATATCTGGAGCTTTTTTTCTGAGTTTTTTCAAGTTGCTAAGATGGAATGAAGCTCCGCAAACTCTGTTCTCTGCATGGTTTTGCCTTATGATGGAGATAAACTCATCGACGATCTCTGGCTCCTTGCTCTTCAAGTCGATGTTGAATCTCTCGTCTGGGCAAGCTTTCAATGCCTCGTCTAGCGTACACATCCTTACGCCTTTTGCTCTGAAAGGGAATGTCTTGCCATCGTCTTTTGTGAATGTGTAACCTGCATCGAGCTTTTTCAGTTCATCTAATGTATGGCTTTCAATGGTCCCTTTGCCATTTGTGTTTCTTTCCAAGGTTGGATCATGCCATATGACCAGCTTTTTATCCTTGGTAAGGTGCACGTCTGTCTCGATTACATCGATTTTTAGCTTTGCAGCAGATAAAAATGCGTCCAACGTGTTTTCTGGGAAATTTGCACTATCGCCACGATGTGCAACTACTCTTGGCATTGGATTTAGAAAAGATGTGCTATTCATTAGAGTCCTTCTTGTATTTGACGATGTTCTCCATCTTCCTGAATATTTTCTCAAAGCGTTGCATCTCGCTCTCTGCGAGCCCAGCTCTTTCTATGATGTCAGACAATAATTGCTTTGTCCATTTTGTCTCTTCATCCCATTTGTAGTAGCCTATTGCATCAAGGTGAGATGATATCTCATCAACACCCTTTTGGATTCGCTTCTTGTCGATTGCAACCATTCCTTGCTTATAGGGAAGAGAATGTTGGAAAAGCGCGTAGCATATTATCTGGACAGCTTGTGCAAGATTCAATGAAGGAAACAACTCTGATGTGGCAATTGTCACGATAGATGAGCATTTGTTTACCTCATCATCTCTTAAGCCATCTGATTCTCGTCCGAACACAATCGATACTTTTCCCTCATTAAGCGTTGAGATCTTCTTTGCAAGTTGCTCGGGAGAGTATGAGCTGAGTTTTCTGAATTTTCCTCTGCGTCTTGTTGCTCCGATTGAAAAAATCGAGCCTTCTAGTGCTTCGTCAAGAGTTTTGTATCTTTTTGCTTTTTCCCACAAATCTGATGCATGTAGAGCAAGCGTTCTTACTCTGTTGTCATCATATTCCGCATCGCCGACGATCCCAAGATTCATCAGTCCCATTGTTTTCATTGCTCTACATACTGAGCCAATATTTGCTCCGTCTTGGGTTTCCACCAGCACAATCTCTATACGTTCAAGCCACTTTTCATCTTGCATAAAACGATTCTAATCGATATTGAGTGCTTTTGCCATAAGAGTATATACTTTGACTCATGAGTACATTGAAAGAAGATTTGCATTCAAAGGCAGCCAATATTGCTATCGTCTTCATTGCTGTTGTAGTTGCTCTTTTTGTTATGAAGAGCCTTTCATCGGTGATAATTCCGATTCTTATTGCGATCTTTCTTTTCGTATTTGTAAATCCATTTTTGAACAAGCTCGACAAATCGAGAGTGCCTAAGATGATTTCAATGGTGTTGGTCCTGATCCTGGTACTTTTTATTTTCATTTTGTTCTTCTATGCATTCTTCTCGATTTTGAATGTACTCATGGAAAAAGATAAGCTCGTATTTTATGCAGATAGAATAGCGTATTTAGACGCTATCATGACAGCTAAACTCAGGCAGATTTTTGATATGTCTGTCGAGGATATGCCTTCGATTCTTGCTTGGGTCAACTTTGATTGGAATTCAATCTTGACATCTATTGCCGCAACGGCTAGCACGAAGTTCATCAACATACTAGGTGATGCAATGCTCATATTCCTGTACTTGATGTTCTTGATACTTGAGCGTTCTACAATCTTGCCAAAGCTCGCTGTGGCTCTCCCAGAGAACAAGGGCAAGCAACTTATAGACATAGTTGGAAGAATGAATAGACAGACATCAAAGTATTTGTTATTGAAGGTTTTGATAAGTGCTGCAACAGGCGTGATGTTCTATATAACTTCTGTTCTTGCTGGTGTCGATTTCCCTCTTGTATGGGGACTTCTTGCTTTCCTCTTGAATTTCATACCAACAATAGGTTCAATTGTTGTGACAGCATTAGCTATTTTTATGGCAACTGTGCAATTCATGCCTAATTGGGGAAGAATTGTTTTTATTGCGCTTCTGTATATATCGATTGAGATGATTCTTGGAAATATCATTGACCCTAAGCTTCAGGGAGTACAATTGAACATATCGCCACTAGTGATATTGATTTCACTTGCTGTCTGGGGCTATGTTTGGGGAATTGTCGGGATGTTCTTGGCTGTTCCTTTGACATCTATGACACAAGTTGTTTGCTCGAATGTAAATGCATTGAAACCAATTGCTGTGCTTCTTTCTGCTGGAACTGGCTACGCACGGGAAGAGGAGCGCAGAAGGCGAAGAAATAGGCATAGGAATCCAGCAATATAAAACAACTTCGGCCGTTGACCATAACCAACTGTATAACTAGAATTTCTCATATGTTAGAAGTTTGTAAATTAGGTGATGATGTACTTCGAGAAGAGTGCAAGGAAATAAGCAAATTCGATTCAGCTTTGAAGATGCTCTCTGATGCGATGGTTGAGACTTTAATCGATCAAGCTGGAGTTGGCCTTGCTGCTCCTCAGGTTGGAGTGAGCCAAAAGCTTTTTGTTGTTAAGCTTCCCAATGAGGAGCCGATTGTATTCGTTAATCCAGAGATAATCGAGACATCTGTAGAGACTGGCCCATATCAGGAAGGATGTCTTTCCATACCAGGGATTTATCATGAAGTAATTCGTCCGATGGGCGTAAAGATACAAGCTCAAGATGTTAAAGGTAAGCCATTTGTTATAGATGCAAAAGGTCTCCTTGCTCGTGTAATCCAGCATGAAAATGACCATCTTCACGGAAAGCTTTATATAGATTATCTCGATCCTGATGAGAAAGAGAGAATGATCAAGCTTTATGAGAAGAAGAACAAGAGCAAGAAAAGACATCTAAGGAAGGTTTGATGCAAATTCTATATGCAGCAACAGATTATATAGCAATTCCTCTTATGGAGGCTCTTTTCAAACAAGGCCTTATAAGGGCTGTGTTTACTGCTCCAGACAAAAGAGGAAAAAGAGGTAGCGAACTTATTGCATCTCCTGTGAAGAAAAGAGCGCTCCAATTAGGTCTTGATGTTTTTACGCCAGAGACTCTAAAAAAGGATGCACGTGCAATTGTGAGACGCTTAGGCGTGGATACATTGCTGTCTTTTTGCTATGGAAAGATATTTGGCCCAATGTTTTTATCGCTATTTGATTATACATTCAATGTCCATCCATCGATGCTTCCTAAATACAGAGGATGTGCACCTATTTATGCAACAATCCTTAATCAAGATAGCGAGAGTGGTATAACACTTCAAAGAATTGCACTTGGCGTTGATGAGGGCGATATCTACAAGACTCTTCCATTTACACTTGATGGAACAGAAACAGATGAAAGCTTGTCACAAAGAGTCTCCATGCTTGTTCCAGAGCTTGTTCTTCCAGTATTGAAGAATATCGAGGATATTGATCCAAGAGCTCAAGAAGGAGAGCCGTCGTACCAGATGTTCATCGAAAAGTCAGACGGAAAGCTTGATTTTTCACATAGTGCGAAATCCCTTCATGCGCAAATAAGAGCTTGTTACCCTTGGCCAAAGGCTTTTGCATATCTGAATGGAGAAAAGTTGATTATTACTGCTGTCTATGGTTCTGTGTTCGATTCATTTGAGCCAACAGACGGTGAGGCTCCAGGGACTGTAGTCTCTTTTGTCAAATCAAAGGGTTTGAAGATTGCAACAGGCGATGGATATTTATATGTTACAAAAGTGCTTCCTCCGATGAAGAAGGAGATGGATGCCTTGAGCTATGTGAATGGGAACAAAGCCATAATCAAAAGCATATTGGAGTAGAGTAGATGAGACGATGTCGTAGACTCATAGCATTTATTTGTGTTTTGTTTTTATCTATAACAACACTTTTTGCTCGTGATAAATTTGCACTTGTGCTATCGGGTGGCGGGGCAAGGGGAATTGCCCACATCCCAGTACTTGAGGAGCTGGAAAGAAGAGGGATTGTGCCGGATTACATAATCGGCACTAGCATGGGCGCCTTGGTTGGAGGGTTCTACTCTGCTGGATGGACAGCTGAGGAGATTGAGGACCTTGTCCTTAATTCCGATATTCTTGGAAAAATCCTGGTTATCAACAACAAAACTGGGGAGCTTTCGTTTGTAAGCCCTGATTCGATTTCTCAAGACAATATAATGGTGATGCAATTCGGCTCTAGTGGAATCGGTTCTGCAAACGGCGTAATTGATGACCAGAGCATAAATGGATTTCTAAGAGAGAACCTTATAAAAGTCCTGGATATAGATGATTTTGATGATCTTCCAATCCCTTTTCGAGCAATCGGAACAGATATAACAAATGGTGAGGCGATCATATTCGACTCTGGCTCCTTGTATACAGCGCTAAGAGCCTCAATGTCGCTACCTGTGATATTTCCACCAGTCAAGATTGATGATGATACATGGGTAATGGATGGAGGCCTTGTTGACAACCTCCCTGTAGATGTTGCGAAGAAGCTTGGTGCAGACATAGTCCTTGCCGTAGATGTAAATGATGCTTTGAACTCAAATAGAAAGATCAACCCAGCATCGATAGAGACTCTTACAGGAGTAATAAGTGCTTTCTCTCTTTCATTGAACATGACAAATAGCACTTCTCAATATAAGAATGCCGATTGGGTGTTGGTCCCTGATGTAAGTGATTTCTCAACACTTGATTTCGACAAAGCATCTGATATTCTCGAGGCCGGCAAGCGCTCGGTATATGAGAATGTCGATATCTTCGACATTCTTGAGAAGCGTCTCAAGGGCAATAAAGGCAAATCATATGAGCTCTATAAGGATATGGATCCTGTCCTGATAGAAGGCATAGAATATGAAGGCATAAAAGGTTTCGACAAACAGCTTAATGATTTCATAGGCAAGCCTTTTGACGAAAAGATAGGCTCGGAGTTTGAGTCTCTTTTGCTTAAGATCAAGAGATACAATCGCTTGAAGAGCCTCTCTTATGAGTTTAAAGATGGAATTATCGTGCTAAAAGCAACTTATTTTAATTCCATGGAAGGGGCCTTTTCCCTAGGTTCTACCGGAGAGTTTGGAGTTGAGTACAATGGAGTCGATAGTCCATATTTTATAATCGATCCCAATTTGTCTGTTGCATTTCAATACCATCTTTCTCCTAAGGCTGTGATCTCTGCTGCACTTATATACCATGACACATTTACATTGCAAACAAGATTCAGCGTACCTGTTTTTAAGAATGCATATTTCTATGCAGGAGCAGATTTCGATTATTTGGATCTATCTCTTCTGTCGATGCCTAGAAGAAATGGCCACATAATCAGGAATGACTATGGAGCAAGTGCTAACACGGGTCTTTTCTGGGATATAGCATCTGGGCTTGTAACCGAAGTTTCATTCGGTTTTGATTATATTCATCTTTCAGAGATATCAAATCCTATAGACAATAGCATGTTGCATCCATGCTCGGACCATGGCTATGCATATTTTTCAACAAGCTTGAATTACAATACTTTAAACAGCAAGAATGCATTAGACAATGGAATCAATACAAAGGTTGTATTCGACATTGGATCTGAGTTTGTTTTCAATGAAGGTGGTTTTTCTCCTGTGCTTGGCTACAGCTTCAAAGCTAGCTCAGAGATGGTATTCGGTGTAGATGCTGGAGTCTTCAGAGGCATTGTTGAGCTCGAGGCAGATACAATACGACGAAATCCATATCTAAACTCTGCATATGCAATTACAAAGACAGGAATCCCGACTTCCGATTTTCTTTATGGGATAATAGGATTGAGAGGGAAGTTCCCAAAAACTCCTATATTTTTCGATGTTGCTCCATTTGTTGAGTTTTTTCATAAAAGGGAAGCGACAGCGGATGATTATTGGAAGATTGATAGAAGCTTAGCTCCATTTTCAACTATCAACGATTGGACTTTGGGCGCAAAGATCGGCCTTGGATTGTCGACAGAGATTGGAACTATATATGCTAATTTCTATTTTGGTGCCTCCGATAAATTCAGATGCTCCTTTATGCTTGGCGTTAGATGATGTACACGCGGTGGAATAGCTATATTGGGTATTTGAAAAAGCGATACGGGCAACCTGTATATAGAATTGGCGTGGATGGAGGCTTCAATTGCCCAAATAGAACTAAATCACGTCATGGGGGATGCGCATTTTGCGATGGCACTGGCTCTGTTGCTGTGTACCAGAGGAATACAGAGAGCGGATACTTCAGAAATTCATCTTTTAAAGAGGATGTCTCCAAGAATATCCTTGATAGGTTTGCATCTATAGAAAGCCAGATATTAAAGGGCAAGGAATTCGTAAAGAAACGATATAATGCACAGTTTTGCTCTCTTTATTTCCAGTCTTGGACAAATACATATGACACACCAGATAATTTGAAAGCAATCTATGATAGGGCTTTGAAGTATGGGCCATTCAAGGAATTGATAATTTCAACAAGGCCAGATTGTGTCGATGATGATATTTGTGCTCTTCTTTCTTCATACAAAAGCGATAATATGGAAGTTTGGGTGGAACTTGGGCTTCAGAGCGCTAATGACTCAACATTATTGAAAATAAGAAGAGGCCACGACTCAAAGTGCTATGTTGATGCTGCAAAAAGACTTCATGACTATGGCTTGAAGATATCAACACATGTGATTCTTGGCCTTCCTGGAGAGGGTCGTGATGACTATGTAAATACAATAGATATGGTCAATAAAGCAGGAAGTGACGGAATCAAAATCCATAATCTTCATGTTGCTGGTGGAACAGCAATGGCAGATGAATATATGAATGGAGATTTCACAGTGGCAAGTGAGGCTCGGCATATCGAAAACACAGAGCTAGCTCTTCGCTACTTGAAGCCATCAATTGTTGTACAAAGGCTTATTTGCGAAACTCCTATGCATAGACTCGTTGCACCTAGATCATTTGTTGATAAATCATTGTTCTTAGCACACTTGGAGAAGAAAATGTGTGAAGATAATACATGCCAAGGAGATTTGTATAAAGAATATGAGTGCTAAGGACAAATTGAAGGATGCTCTCTTAAAGGCACATACAATATTGCCAAATGATGTAGAACAAGCTTTAGCAAAAGCAAGAGAGGATGAGACATCCAGCAATGGAAAGATTGTAATGGATGCAATATTCGAGAATATTGAAATTGCAAAGAAGAAAAATATTCCTCTATGCCAAGATACAGGGATGTTTTGGTGCCTTTGCAAGATAGGCAGAGAAGCTAAATGCAATCTAGCAAAACTTGAAACTGCTATAAATGATGCCGCAAAAGAAGCAAGCATGCTTGGTTTTTATCGCAAATCGGTCGTCCAAGATCCAATTTATGATAGAAAGAATACCAATACAAATCTTCCTGTCTTGATTAATTATACTCTTGTAGATGGCGATAAGATTACAATTTCATTTCTTCTAAAGGGCTTTGGTTCAGAAAATTGCTCCTCAGTACGGATGCTCAATCCAACAGCCGGAGAAGAAGGTGTTGTTGACGCTGTGTTGGATATAATGAAGAAAGCGGGCGCAAAGCCATGCCCTCCAACTTTTATTGGAGTAGGAATTGGTGGGACAATGGATAGATCGGCATTGCTTTCCAAGATGGCATTTTTTAAAGATGAGGAAGAAAATAGCCTTGAGAGGAGGATCAAGCAAGAGATCAACTCCCTTATGATAGGTCCTGGAGGGCTTGGAGGGATCAACTCATGCCTTTCTGTTCAAATCCTTACATGCCCGACTCATATTGCAGGATTGCCAGTTGCTGTTACTGTCAATTGCTGGGCTGACAGGAAAGCTGTTGTAGTTTTGGACGAGGAGGATTTTGAATGAGAAGGACATTGAGTATTCCATTTTCTGAAAACGAGCTGGAGAAAATATGTGCTGGCGATGAGGTCATGATATCAGGTGCATTGTATGTTGGGAGAGACCAAGTGCACAAAAGACTGTATGAAGCGATTGAGAAAAACGAGGATCTTCCTTTTGATATTGATAAGTCCGCGATATATTATATGGGTCCATCTCCAGCTCCTGATGGATTCAAGATCGGTGCATGCGGTCCGACGACAAGCGCAAGAATGGACAAATACTCGCCAATCCTGATAGCAAAAGGATTGAGAGTGATGATTGGAAAAGGACCGAGATCACAAAGCGTTCATGATGCGATAGGAAAATACAAAGGACTGTACCTCCAAGCTTATGGAGGGTGCGGTGCGCTGTATTCGTCCAAGGTAGTAGATGTTGAGCTTGTTGCATATCCTGAGCTTGGCCCAGAGGCTTTGATTAGACTTGAAGTGAAGGATTTTCCAACATTTTGTATGATTGATAGCCTCGGCAATAGCTATTGAGGCTAGATTTTATCCAAAAGCTGCAATAACTCACCAAAGGAAGAGACATTGTACGTAGCTTTTTCAGATTTCTTGTTGTCAAAAGATATAAACACAGAGTCCATGTTTGCATTTGCAGCGCCTTGGATATCGCTTTTCTCGCTGTCTCCTATTACGAGGCATTCGTTTGCACTCCTTTTGATCTTATTGAGTACAAAATCAAAGAAGGCTTTGTCTGGTTTTTGATATCCAATCTCCTCTGAAATGAATATATGGTCAAAGTACTTATTTGTGTTCGTCCTATCAAATCGACCATGCTGTGTTTTGGCGATTCCATTAGTTATTATCGATTTAGGTCTATCCTTGATAGCCTCCAAAAAATCCAATGCACCAGGAATCATAATGCCTTCTTGCGCTAGAAAAGAAACATAATCATCTCCAGCAACAAATGGATCTTGGTGGAGATTGAGCTTGTCGAAGAATATTCTGAAGCGTTCTGTCTTAAGCTCTTCTTGAGACATCTTTCCCTTTTCATACATTTCCCAGCACCATTTGTTTCCCTCTTCATAAAGTTGGTGGTTTCCGTCTGTATATGCAATACCATTTTTCCTCATGACTTTATCGAGTGCAACCCTGGAGGATGATGCAAAGTCATATAGTGTTCCGTCCGCATCAAAAAGCAAATATTTTCCCATAAGGAGATTATATCTATTTTTGGCCTAAAATGAATGGACAAAAAACAAAATTATAGAGATATTCAAAGAGGAGGATATCATGAAGAAGTTCTTATTTTATCTTTTGGCATCTTTGTTGTTGATTGGAGTCGGCATATTCATGATTGCTTTGCCTGATAGGTTCTTGGGCATTGTTGTGATCATATTCTCGTTATTTATCATATTCGATGGTTTGAAATCATTTTATTTGCTCTTTAGAGTCAAGGTCGCTAGTTCACGATTTAGATGGACAATGGGGCTCAAGGCTTTGATCAACAGCGCAATAGGCGTCATTTCGATTATGATTGCCATATTCAATCCTACTACAATATCAAAGATTCTTGTTTATTTGATTGCAGCTGATTTCTTTGCAACAGCAATTGTTGATTTGTTTGACTATATGATTCTTCGAACAGATGCCTTAGTTACAGGTACGCTTGGATTTGAGATTATCATATCAATTCTCTTCGGAGTTCTTTTCTGTATCTTCCCTCAATTCGTATCGCATACAGCCGTGACAATTCTTGCTGTTATCGTGATTTGCACTGGTGTGATGGCTTTCATCATAGGCTCCTATGGATTGTATGTTGAGAGGACTTTCAAGAAGTTCGGTATTGATCCAAGCAAAAAGAGTGCTGAAGTAGAGTTTAGCGAAATAGATGATGATAAATAATTAAGCTTTGCTTGCTTGCCCGGGATTCACATGTATCATTACGTGCTTAATCTCGGGAAATTCTTTCTCCATCTTTTCATGAATTTCTTCGGCAATCGCGTGGCTATCTCTTAGACTCATGTTTCCATCAAGCTCGAGTTCTAGATCGACATAGACTCTGTTTGCAAACATCCTTGTATGCAAGAGATCAACTTTGATCACTGAGCGCTGTTTTTCGACAAAGCTTTTCAAAGCATTTTCGAAATTTGCATCGGATGAAGTGTCAAGCATCTTGGAGCATGCGTCCTTGAATATGTCTAAAGCCGCTTTTAAAATGAAGAGGCAAATTACGATACTCGCAATGGAGTCTAGGATTGGATAGCCAAGCATTCCGCCGGCAATAGCAATCAAGGACCCGATTGATGAAAGGCTATCGGATCTATGGTGCCATGCATCGGCCATGAATACAGCGCTGTTGATGATCTTCGCATAGTATCTTGTGTACCAGAACATGGCTTCTTTTGAGACTATCGATACAATAGCTGCGATAAGCGCAATCAAACTTGGCTTTGCAAGTTCCTTGTAGCTTTTTGAAATAATATTAACAACGCCGGTTCTCCCTATTGCAAAACCTGTTATAGCAAGTAGTGTTGCAAGGATAATGGATGCAATGCATTCTATCCTCTCATGCCCGTACGGATGCTCTTGGTCGGCATTCTTTTTTGCAAGATGGACACCAATCAAGGCTATGAATGTAGAGAAGACATCGGACATGGAATGGATAGAGTCAGATACCATAGCCTGTGAGTGGCCTATGATTCCAGAAAAAAGCTTGAAAGCTGACAATGCAACGTTGCCTACTATGCTGACTAAAGAGAGCTTTTTTATTATTTTGTCAGATTTTGTTTTATTCTCTACCATATCAGAGCCTCCATCATTTTTGTTCAAAACGAAAACTTGTCCCACAAAAGCATTAAGCTAATTGTTGCAATTGCCCGGCTGCAGAATGAAGAGCCTGTTCACTTTGCAGATTCTAACATTTTATTCTTTGGCAGAAAAGCATTTTACTATGTTTGCTTTTGCATGTTTTTTCTTTATGAAAGCGGTTGACGCATAAATATTCAAAGTAGTACCCTTTTTTCATGTTTATCAAAGCCATTCATCATTTCCATCATTGTACTCACGCCTAGCTTGCCATGGTGGATTTTGTCATAATCGAAGGTCTCCCGTGGTGGGAGGCTTTTTTGTTTTATAGGAGGAGAAAAATGGATGATATTCTTAGGATAGCTGTGCAAAAGTCTGGGCGTCTTTCTGAGAAGAGCCTTGAAATAATCAAGGGATGTGGAATTGATTTTTCTACTGATGGAAGAGTCTTAAGAGAAAAGGCCTCAAATTTTCCTTTGGAGTTTATTTTTGTTCGTGACGATGATATTCCAATGTATGTAGATGGCGCAGTTGCTGATATCGGCATTGTAGGAAGAAATGAATATGACGAATCCGGATTCGATTTGGATGTTGTAAGGGACTTGGGCTTTGCAGGATGCAGGCTTTCAATTGCTGTTCCAAGTGGCTTTGAATATGATTCGCTCTATAGTCTAGAGGGTAAGAAAATTGCCACAAGCTACCCAAACATACTTATGGGTGTCCTGAAACAAAAAGGAATCAGAGCAGAGAGTGTGTATGTCTCTGGCTCTGTGGAGATAGCTCCACAACTTGGTATAGCTGATTGCATATGCGATATCGTATCAACTGGTACGACATTGAAGATGAATGGGCTAAGAGAAGTTGAAACCATATACAAATCTACGGCGATTATGATTGCAAAGAAAGGCTTTTGCTCAACAGAGAAGAGCAAAGCATCTATCTTGAAGCGGCTATTGGAGAGAATGGATGCATTGATGCTTGCTAAGAATAAGAAGTATGTTCTTTTCAATCTTCCTGTTTCAAAGCTTGATGAAGCTGCAAGGATAGTTGGAGGAATGAAGTCTCCTACAGTTACTCCATTGATGGATAAAGAATGGGTGTCTGTGCAATCTGTTGTCGCAGAAGATAGATTCTGGAGTGTTTTTGAGGAGCTGAGAGCTCTCGGCGCAGAGGGAATTCTTGTGATGGATATAGAGAAAATGACGGAGTAGATATGGCTTATTTGAGATATGAAAAAGAGTATGATCCCAATCTCCTTAAGCGCCCAGACTTTGATATGAGCGAGATTTCGAGAATCGTTGACCAGATACTTGAGAGCGTGAAAAGAGATGGGGATGAATCGCTTGTAAAGTATGCAAAGGAATTTGATGGCACAGATCTTTCATCGGGGCTTTTTGTATCAGAAGAGGAGTTTGATATAGCCGAGAAGTCTATTGCGGAGCCATTGAGGAAAGCAATAGATGTAGCACACAGCAATATAGAGAAATTCCATATGGCCGAGAAAGCCAAAGGAGAGAAAGTCGAGACTCAAAATGGTGTTGTTTGCTCAAGAAAGATAGTTCCTATTGAGAAAGTCGGCCTTTATATTCCAGGAGGCACCGCACCGCTTTTTTCGACAGTTTTGATGCTTGCAATTCCTGCAAAAGTGGCTGGATGCAAAGATATAATTCTTTCTACTCCTGCAAAGAACGGAGTTATAAATCCTGCTGTTTTGTATGCTGCACGTATATCCGGGGTTGATAAAGTTGCAAAGGTGGGAGGTGCGCAAGCAATTGCAGCCTTTGCATATGGTACAGAAAGCATTGAAAAGAGAGACAAGATATTCGGCCCAGGGAACCGTTTCGTGTCAAATGCAAAAATGAAAATCCAACCAGTTTGCTCGATTGATATGATAGCTGGTCCCTCGGAGGTTATGGTTGTTGTGGATGAAAGCTCGAATCCTGTGTATGCAGCTGCAGACCTCTTGTCGCAAGCAGAGCATGGCAAGGACAGCCAAGTTGTGTTGATTATATATGCAAAGGATGAAAGTTCAGCCAATAGAATATACCAAGAAATAGAAAGCGCACTGGAAAAAGAGCTGGATAAGCTTGGACGGAAAGAGTACATGTTGCCATCGCTATCGCACTCTGTTGCATTTTCGTTTACAAAGCTTGACGACGTCTTGAAAGCTATAAATGAATATGCTCCAGAGCATTTGATTATCAACACAGAAAACGATGAAGAGATCTTGGATGGCGTTGTTAATGCTGGCTCAATATTCCTAGGTCCATATTCTCCGGAGAGTGCGGGGGATTATGCTTCTGGCACGAATCATACATTGCCTACATCAGGATGGGCCAGATCCACATCTGGTGTATCGACAGATTCATTTATAAAAAAGATTACAGTGCAACGGCTGTCTAAAGAGGGAATAAGAGCTTTGGCACCAACTGTGATTGAGCTTGCGAATGCAGAGGGACTTAGAGCACATGCGGAAGCTGCTTATGTAAGGGTAGCAAAATGAGCGAAATAGAATTGTTGATGAATGAGCACATAAGAAACCTGACTCCATATTCATCTGCTAGAGATGATTTCAAAGGCAAGGCTGATATATATCTTGATGCAAACGAGTCTTGGTATGATGGAGTTGAGAGGGCAAATAGATACCCGGATCCAGAAGCTGTATTGCTTCGAAGAAAACTGCAGGAGGTTCTTTGTTTGCCATTTGAAAAAACTGTAATTGGCAATGGATCGGATGAAATAATCGACTTGTTGATTCGTATCTTTTGTGCCTCGGGCAAGGATTCGATTATGATCGAGCGCCCAACATATGGTGCATACAAGGTTTTTGCTGATATAAACAATGTCCAGACAATCAATGTATGCTTGAAAGAGGATTTTTCACTCGATATAGACAAGATGATTTCGACTATAAAAGAGAGAAAGCCTAAAATTGTCTTTATATGCTCTCCTAATAATCCTACAGGAAATGTTTTTCCGCTTTCTGAAATAGAGACTATAGCAAAAGAAAATGATGGCATAACTGTAATTGATGAGGCCTATTCTGACTTCGAACCTGAGTTTAAGAGTGCTATTTCCCTTATAGATGAATATCCACGTGTTTGTGTCTTGAAAACACTTTCCAAAGCTTGGGCAATAGCTGGCGCGAGAGTTGGCATCCTTGTTGCGAACAAAGAGATTCGAGATACAATATCAAAAGTCAAACCGCCTTACAATGTTTCTGCCACATCTCAAAGAGTTGCTATAGAGGCTCTTGATGACAACTTAGAGATAAAAAAGGTAAGAGATGAGATAATAGAGCAAAGAGAGCTTCTAGAGAAGAAAATCGCTTCTCTGCCATATGTGAAAGAAGTTATTCCCACAAATACAAATTTCATTCTTATACGCGTTGATGATGCTGATAGGCTTTATTATTACTTGATGAAAAAAGGGATAATCGTGAGAAACAGAACTCATGAGCCACTACTTGCTGGTGTATTGAGAATTACAGTTGGCTCAGAGCGAGAGAACAAGAGCTTAATGGAGGCCCTGAATGGATACAAACCCTGAATACAAGAAAAAAGCGCTTTTCATTGACAGAGATGGTGTGATTGTCCAAGAGGATCAAGTTGACAGCTTTGAGAAGATCAAATACATACCACATGTCTTTGAAGCTTTGAGAGGTATCTCCAGAAACACAGACTATGAACTTGTCCTGGTTTCGAATCAAGATGGTGTTGGCACTCCATCTTTCCCATTTGAGGATTTCGCTCCTGTCCATAAAAGGATAATCGATACACTAAATGGAGAAGGTATAGTCTTTGATGATGAAAACATAGACTACTCTCTTCCTGCAGACAACTGTCCTGGACGCAAGCCTGGAATTGCGATGCTTTCGAAATATTTGGATGGCTCTTATGATATGGAGCATTCATTTATGATAGGCGACAGACTTACAGACATGATGCTTGCAAAGAATCTTGGTTGCAAAGGTTTTCTTCTAAGAGAACCCAATTCAAAGCCTCTTTCGTATAATGGATATGAAGATATAGTTGTCTTATCCACTGACAGCTGGCTCGATATCCTAGCTTATTTTACTGATGATAAATCCTTACTAGACAGAAGAGCTGATATCGAGAGGGACACAAACGAGACAAAGATACATTGCACTGTGAATCTTGATGGAAGTGGAAAAGGAGAGATATCGACAGGCATTGGTTTTCTTGACCATATGCTTTCACAAGTCCAAAGGCATTCTAGGTTTGATTTGACTATTGATGCAAAGGGCGATTTGGATGTCGATGAACATCATACTATTGAGGATGTTGCAATTACGCTCGGCGAGGCAATAAAGAAAGCTCTTGGCGATAAACGAGCAATAGAACGATATGGTTTTGAGATTGTTGTGATGGATGAAGTTGTAGCTACAATAGCATTGGATTTTTCGTCTCGTCCTGAACTCACTTGGAAAGTAGATTTTTCTCGCGAATATATTGGCGATATGCCAACAGAGATGTTCAAGCATTTCTTTAGATCGTTTGCATCATCATCACTTTCAAGTCTATACATATCAATCGATAATCCTGGAGACAACCATCACATGGCAGAAGCTATTTTCAAAGCATTTGGCAGGGCTTTGAGAAGAAGTGTCAAGAGAATACCTGGAGCAACAGAGCTTCCATCGACGAAGGGGTGCCTATGATAGCTGTTGTAAAGTACAACGCAGGCAATGTTTACTCTGTGATGAATGCGCTCAAGAGAATCGGTGCGGATGCTGTTTTGACAGATGATGAGAGTGTCATACTTAGCTCTGACAAAGTAATATTTCCAGGAGTTGGAGAGGCATCAACAGCTATGGCTTATCTCAAGGAAAGAGGCCTTGATTATGTTCTTTCGAATCTTAGACAGCCTTTTTTAGGTATTTGCCTTGGAATGCAATTAATGACAAGACATTCAGATGAGGGCGATGTCGATTTGCTGTCGATTTTCCCAGATGATGAGGTCTTGCGTTTTCCAAAGAACACTAACTTCAAGGTGCCTCATGTCGGATGGAACACTATCAAATGTATCGATTGCGACCTTTTCTATAAAGTTGAAAAAGACAGTTATGTATATTTTGTCCACTCTTATTATGTTCCGCAAAGCAAGTCGTCTATTGCTATAACAAACTACGATTGTGTAGATTTCTCAGCTGCAATTTCAAGAGACAACTATTATGGCTTGCAGTTTCACCCGGAAAAAAGCGGGGCTGTTGGAGAACAAATACTTAGAAATTTCGTGGAGAGAGTCAAATGATTGTTATCCCAGCAATAGATATAATCGATGGCAATGTTGTACGCCTTTCCAAAGGGGATTATGATTTGAAGACGCAATACTCATCCAATCCCGTCGATATGGCAAAGAGGTTTGAGGACGCGGGGCTTTCTTATTTGCATTTAGTGGATTTAGACGGTGCAAAAGGTGGAAAACCAATGAACCTGAATGTATTAGAGGCTATAGTTAGTAAAACTAACTTATCTGTAGATTTCGGAGGAGGCATAAAAACACATGAGAGTCTAAAGGCTGTTTTGTCCTCAGGTGCAAAGGCTGTTGATCTTGGTTCTATTGCTGTAAAGGATGCCGATTCTGTCTATTCATGGATTGCGGAATTCAAAGACAGTTTGATTCTTTCGGCGGATTCTCTACATGGTTTTATATCAATATCAGGCTGGCAAGAGAGTACAAAACTGGATGTAATTGATTTTATTCACTCATATGCATTGAAGGGCTTGGATAAAGTAGTTGCAACAGACATCTCTCGAGATGGAATGCTTTCGGGGCCTTCATTTGGACTATACGAAAAGATTTTAAAGCGGCTTCCGAATGAGAAGTTGATTGCATCGGGCGGAGTTGCTTCCTATGGCGATATCATCAAGTGCAAAACTCTAGGGCTTTTTGGTGTTATCGTTGGGAAGGCTTACTATGAAGGTAGAGTCTCTCTCAAGGAGATGAAGGAGGCAGAGAGTGCTTGCTAAAAGAATCATACCATGTTTGGATGTCAAGGATGGAAGAACAGTAAAGGGTGTTAACTTTGTCAACCTTCGCGATGCAGGATCAGCTCTTGACCTTGCATCATACTATTCAGAGCATGGTGCTGATGAGCTTGTCTTTCTCGATATCACAGCAACTGTAGAGGGGAGAAAGACACTATGCTCATTTGTCGAGCAAGTTGCAAAAAGAATAGCGATTCCTTTTACTGTTGGTGGTGGAATAAAGACAGAGGAAGATGTGAATATGATTCTTTCATCTGGAGCCGATAAGATATCTATAAACTCATCAGCTGTCAGAAATCCATCTTTGATCGATAAGCTGTCATCTCGTTTTGGATCGCAATGCATTGTGCTTGCTTTGGATGCAAGATCAAACCATGAGATGAAGTCTGGCTACGAAGTCGTTGTAGATGGTGGAAGGACACCAACATCTATCGATGCATTGAGCTGGGCAGAAGAGGCCCAATTGCGAGGCGCTGGAGAGATTTTGCTTACTTCAATGGACTCTGATGGCACCAAATCAGGTTTTAGAGTTGACTTAAATTCAATAATAAGTGGTAATATTAGCATTCCTGTAATCGCATCTGGCGGTGCTGGTACTAAAGAACATTTCAAAAGCGTCTTTTTGGAGGGGAAGGCCGATGCAGCGCTTGCGGCTTCAGTTTTTCATTTCCATGAGATAGATATCATGGAGTTGAAAAGATATCTTAGAGAAAATGGTGTTCCAGTAAGGATATAAAGGGAAGTTATGACAATTGATTTTGCTAAAGGCGATGGGCTTGTTCCTGCTATAGTTCAGGATGCTGTTACAAGAAAGGTCCTAATGCTTGGTTATATGAATGAAGAGGCCTATCAACTAACGCTAGACAGAGGCCTTGTTACCTTTTTCTCACGTTCTAGGCAAAGGATCTGGACAAAAGGTGAGACGAGCGGGAATTTTTTGCAATTGAGGGAAATCCTTGTCGATTGCGATGGTGACACACTGTTGGTCAAGGCCATCCCATCAGGACCTGTGTGCCATACAGGCGCTGATACTTGCTTCGGAGAGGACAATGAGCCTTCAGAGATATCATCTCCCGAGTTCTTGTTCTATCTCGAAAATGTTATCAAAGACAGACGTGCAAATCCTATAGAAGGCTCTTATACAAACCATCTTTTCTCAAGAGGCCTTAATAAAATTGCGCAAAAGGTGGGCGAGGAAGCTGTAGAGATGATTATAGAAGCAAAAGACAATGACAAAGAGCTTTTCTTGGGTGAATGCGCTGATTTGATGTATCACTACCTTGTCCTCCTAGCTCAAAAGAATTGTTCGCTTGCGGAAGTGATAGAGGTTCTAAAGGATCGACATTCAAGATGAGTCTTGCTGATGTTGTACTGGACTCTGATGAGATTATGTATCTTGAGAGTTCAGACAGCAATTTGTCTGGCCTTCAAGCTCAAGCTAAGACTTTCGAAAAATGCATATTCACGAATATTGATTTTAGTTGTTCTGATTTTTCAGAGTGCGTGCTTGTCTCTGTTTCATTCATTGATTGCGATTTATCTCAGTCGAATTTTTCCAACTGCCATATATCTGATTGCACTTTTAAGAACTCGAAATTCTATGGGACATCATTTTTAGATGCAAAAATAAAAGAATCTTGTTTCTTGTCATGTTTCTTCCGTTATGCAACTATTGCTGGTTGCAATTTTATCTCTACTTTGTTTGATTGTTGTCAAATGCATCAAAGCGCATTCGAGAACAACAGCCATAAACGGCTAAAAATCGCATCATCTTCCCTGTCTGGATCATCTTTCAAAAAAACATCTTTCAGCGGCTTGGACTTGAAAGGGTCGGACTTGAATGGCATTTTGCTATCAGAAAGAAGAGAAGAATTAACTGGAGCTAGGTTGGATGTATCACAAGCTCTGGATATAATTAGAACCTTTGGCATTGAGATTTTGCCATAATATATTAAATATTATTCCGATATTGGTATAAAATATTATTAATTATTTATACGAAGAATATTGATAACCTGCATTTATCATGCTATGCGGAGATTTGGATTACTCTAATACATTAACAAAATACTCATTCAATGTGCCATTTTCATATATTAGCTTATACAGATTTTGCACAAGAGGAAAATCTTTTTCAGTTCCGTTTTCTCTTGTCATTTCGCCTATTAGCTTTATTGTTCGTAAACCCTCTATTGTTGTCGCATTGTTTTTTTGATCGAGAGCAAATCCCTTTCCAAGAAGAATTCCTAATGTCCTGTTTCTCGATAGGTCATTTAGAGCTGTTAAGCCTAGATCTCCTATTCCGCAATAGCGAAATATCGTCTCTTGCTCGCATTTGAACAAGTCCAGAAGTTTTCGCATTTCATTGACAGCTTTAGTGTATAGTTGGAAATCGACATTTGGTGAGTCGTACTTTCCAGACACAAGACCGATTGCAATTGCATACATATTCTTCAGAATAGATAAAAGCTCTACTCCTCTTACATCCGGAGAGTAATCTAGCGTAAAACCTGTATGCGGTAGCACGATGTTCTTGAAGTAATCATAGTCTTCATATCTTCCACCGAAAGTGAAAGATGTAGGAAATCCATTTATAGTCTCTATTGCAAATGAAGGGCCCTTCATCGAAGCTGTTCGCTCAAAAGGTATATCTTCTGTTATGAATGCTCCTTGGTCGCTCATTCCCTTTGCAAGGTTCACAATCAAAGGATTACTATTATTGTGTTTTCGTATCCGTTCGGAAAATGGGACTATCACTTTCGATGGAAGAACAAGCATAATCACATCAGCTGATTTGAATACATGATCATCCATTGTTGCTTTGATTTTGTAGTTTATGAACTTCGTAGGAAAGTATTTTGAGTTCTGATGGTTGTTTGTGATGTCGTTTTTGACATCTTCTTCTATTGTATGGATTGTTACAATATTGTCCCAATTCCATGCTAGTCGTTCAGCAATAGCTGTTCCAAAGACACCTGCGCCTGCAACTACTATATTTGTCATTGCCTATTCAATCCTTCTAAGTATATAAAGCCTGGATTTGAAATCACCAAGGACTCTCATCCCATCTTCATATCCATTCCCTGAAAATTGCTCCGAAAGAGAGATTCCAGCCCATTTAAGAGCTGAACCTGATACAATATAACTCTCTGGCTCCTCATTGTATACAATACTTCCCGTACTTTCAGCAAGTTGTCTTTCCCTTGGATAAAAACGATAGTCAAAGTCTTCATTTGCGCAATCGATATACAACTTTTCAGCTGATGTATTGATCCTGACTTCCTTTTGGAAATAGAAAACAAGTATCAAAGACGAGTCCGGGGTGCTGATCGTCCAAACTCTTCTGTTCCCGCTTTCTTGTACTCTGAATATGCCAAATTGCAAGAGCGAGCGGTAACATTTATAAAATTCGCACTCTTTCTTATATGCGTCCATGGTTTTTCTGTCGATGTTTGTCCCATTGACAGAGTAGCTAAGTACTCCAAACAATGCACTTTCGAATCTTGTATCGAGATCTATCTCTCTGCGAGTATGAGCATTTGGAGAGCAGGATACAGATACTCCCATTACAGAAGTAGGATAAGCTATGGATGTTCCTTCCGTAATTGCCAATCTCTCAACAGGATCTGAGCAATCGCTTGTCCAGATAGAAGGGCAATAGGAAAGAATTCCTAAATCAAATCGAGCACCTCCGGAGGCGCAACCTTCGATATATAGATTTGGGAAATGCAAAGTTAGAGTTCTCAAAATAGTATAGAGTCCTGTAATGTACTTATGAAAATACGAGCCGTAATCTCTCATATTTCCCTTATGGGAGAAGATATCAGAGTATCTTCTATTCATGTCCCATTTTATATAATCTGCATGCGTTAGATCCACAATACGCTCTATTGTGCCTATTATCCATTCTTGGACATCTGGATTTGCAAGATCCAGAAGTTGCTGATGTCTTCCTTCGGCATTTTCTTTTACGTTTTTCCCAATAATCCAATCTGGATGTTTTTTAGCAAGCTCGCTTTTTTCGCTTACAGCTTCCGGTTCCAGCCAGATGCCAAAAAGCATTCCATTCCTGTGTATCTCCGATGCCGACTCTGAAAGCCCAGAAGGAAATTTCATAGTATCACAATACCAGTCTCCAAGACTCGATGTATCATCGTTTCTTGCCCCGAACCATCCATCGTCAATCACAATACCTTCCATGCCCATTTCCTTGGCATTTTTGACTATGGCTGAAAGCTTGTTCTCATCGATATCGAAGTAAAAGCCTTCCCATGTGTTGAACATCAAAGGCTTCATCCTGTCACGCCAGTTTCCGCGTCGTATGTTGCTGTTTACAAACCTATGCGAAATATCTCTGACGCCATCGATTCCCTTATCGGAATATATCAGGACAGCCTCAGGACTTTCAAATATCTCATCACTTTCAAGTTTCCATGAGAACATATCAGGATTTATGCCCCATACAATATGCGCAATTGAGTGGCTAGTTATCGAGACCGATGCTCTGTGTGCACCAGAGTAGACTAAGTTGAAAAGGTAAGTATCCTTATCTCTTCTTACTATGAAGGCAGGATTTGCTTCTGATGACGATTCAAGAGACCTTGATTCTACCATGTATGTTCCATCTGAAATCTCATGCGTCTTTATAAATCGCTCTCTTGCCCAATCGCCTTGGAATGTAGTCAGTTCTACTTTATCTGCCCTGATATCGATTTGTGATGATGCAATAGATCGTATTGTTACAGCCTCTTTTGATTGGTTGACTATGATAGATCGTCTTGTAATCACATCAGAATCATTGAAGCTTGTATAAAGCAGCATCAACATCAGACCGGAGTCTTTGTCTTTAAATTGGACTTCCAGAGTGTCTGCTTCGCTATCTGTTGCAACAGCTTGAGGTTGTGTCAATGTTGTAAATCTTTTAATCCCTTTGTAAACATCATATCCGCTATATATGAAATTCCCTGTTCTGATTCCATCTTCGCCGTAGCTTATCGATAAAAACGGTATTCTGAAATCGCCTTTCCCCTCTGTTGAAAACTCTAAGAGTGTGTCATTGAGGCTATAGTTAGGACTCTTTCTATCCGCGTATACTGAAAATACTGGTGCGACTAAATGCTTCTCTCTTATTGCTAGGATAGATGCTTGTATGTTCTTTAGTCTTTTTCCGTAATATATATGCTCAGCATGACCCGTTGGAAGTATAGAGAAGATATAGCTCGTATTTCTAGTTGCGATATGAAAAGTTCTGTCCTTTATGATTTCTATCATGGTATGCTTCTCCAAAATACTGTAGACTCTATCTATGATGATATAACAAGCATTGGGGGTTTGTCACATGGATATTAGAAGGCTAGCGCTCTGGGAAGGAAGATATGCTACATATATGTCGAATGGTTCTTTTTCTGTTGTTATAGAGGACCAAGGCGAGGTTGCTGTAGAACTTTCTGCAAAGTTGCCAAATGGAGCAAGGATATCACCTTTGTCACTTCCTTACTTCAGAGGTACTGGATCTGGCGTCTTTTCGGATGAGAACCGCTCTTGGTGGGCAAGCAGGCAAGCTCTCTATCAAGCCGGAGGTGCCTATTTAAGCTTTCCTGAAAGCAATGAGGATATAGTTACATCATCAAATACATACTGGATGCTAAGACGCTATGGCACAGAAGATGATTATAATGGTGTTTGGAAATATTCAGAGATGAAATCCAGGGAAGATGGAAACAAATATCACCTGGGTAAAATCGATCTTATTTTGCCTAACCACAATATGCTTTACAGCGCAATCAGAATCACGAATACAGGAGAGTCTGAGCTAAGAGCAAATCCTGCATGGTATTCCATGCTTTCATCGCCCTTAGTTGAAAGCGGAACAATGATTAACACTGATGCACGTTTCTTTTCTGCATATTCGTTGAACAGAAGAGAATCAGGCAAGAATAGATTTGATTCTGGAAGAGTTTTTGATGAACTGAAGAAAGCACCTCTTGCAACGGGAGGAACAGCAGATGCCTCCGTTGTACCAAATACTCCAACAGGAACATATGATTTCATTATAGGAAAACTTTCAAATGAAGGGGCTGGCAATTGGATAACTGTAATAAACCCTCGTTCCCAACTGGTTTATATAACATATTCGCCAAAAGCCATAAATGATGATGAATACGATTTCCCGAATGCTGCTATATGCGAAAACTACTATGGGAGGATGGACGCTCCTTGGGCTCTTTTTGATGGTGCTACACCTATTGTGCAATCTTTGACAGTTGGATTTAACTCAGGACCAAAAGGAACCAGAAACCTTTCCATCGCTCCAGGAAAATCAAAGACAATACTCATTGCAAACGGTTTTTACAGCTATGACAACCCCAGAATTGGAATGGGTTTTTATTCAAACGAGATATCTGTGGACGGATTTTGCCTTAAGCGTACAAAGAGCTATGCATTTCTTTCTGCCGATACAGCATTCAAAACCTTAAGGAAGATATCGAAAAGGATATTCTTCCTTGGTTCGGATTATCACGATTAGTAGATATTGTAGAATACTTCAGCTATTTCAGCAAAATCACCACCTCTGTAAGTAAAGCCAACATAGCCAAGAATGTCAGCACAGAAATCTTGGCCACTCTTCTTGCTTGTAAGCTCTGTAAACATCAAATAAGTGGTTGCTCCAAATGTTATTCCGAAGCTCTTTGACGAGCCAAGGAAGATTGAATGGTTCAAATCAAGTCCAAGTCCAAAGCCACAATACTCATAAGCATTTATCTCTGTGTAAATGGCTGGCGCAATTGTGAAGACAAGGAAGTTTGATGGGTTGAATGCAAATCCCAATGATGGTCCAATCATTGTTCCTGCTGATAGATTTGTGCTATCAGATTCAAATTGAAGACTGCCATCTATGTGTGAGTTGAGTCCAAAGTAAGTCTTGCTACCTAGCGATGCCATATATTGGTATGATGTATTGAAGCCAAAGGATGGCGAGTCGCTTACAGAGGAAAAACCTCCTGTGAAACTTAAAGTCAAGTAATCGATATCAGCGAAAACAAGTGATGAAGAACAAACAATTACAAGTAATAGAAGCAAAATAATCCTTTTCATGCTGTAAGATTAAACTTGCATAAAGGCGTTGTCAAATAGGATTTGGAAATATAAAGGCCATATTCATATGCAGAATATAAATAGATTTGGATCTATGTGTTTTCATTGAATTCCATTAAGCATTCAATAAGGCACCATCGTTAATTCATGATTATGGCGAATTGATTTGTTGCAATTCTGTGAATCTCCTATGGTATGATCTTTCAGCCTGTAAATCGCTGATAGTTTTATTAAGCATATAATTGCTGCATATTTGCAGCGAAAACATGCTTTCTTCTTGCTTAAATTCTGCTTATATTCTATTATTTTTTCATGAATGATTATCAAAATGGCCAGATATTAAAAGAAGCCAGAAATAAAAAAGGATTATCATTGAAAGATGTTTCCGAAAAAACAGGGATAACCGATTCGAGGTTATTACGATTTGAAAAATCCCATGAGTCATCTGGAATTTGGAAAAATCTAGAAGAATTTGGCACACTTGTTCGTCTCTATGATCTAGGGCCTGATTATGCATTATCTGCAATGGGGATGAGCGAGCCATCTCCTGCTTATTATCATAAGATTTCATCTCTTTCGGATGATGATAAAAAACTCTTATTTGCGATGGTTGATAGACTTGTTGATAAGGAGTTGGCTAGCAATGAGCATGTTTTCAGACTTGGAGAGTTGTTTTCCGGTCCTGGTGGCTTAGCGTGGGGTGCTATCCATGCTCAGATCAGTGATCCAAGTTATAAGATAATTCATGCTTGGGCTAATGATTTTGATGAAAGTACGTGTGAAACCTATCGAAGAAACATTGCTCCTGATAATCCAGATTCTGTTGTTTGTCATGATGTAAGGACTTTGAATATTGAGACTCTTGGAAAAATAGATGCGCTTGCATTTGGATTTCCATGTAATGATTTTAGTTTGGTAGGTAAACAAAAAGGTTTTAATGGGACATATGGACCTCTTTATACATATGGGGTTAGAGCGCTGAAATACTACCAGCCTAAATGGTTTCTTGCTGAGAATGTGGGCGGTTTGCAGTCGGCAAATGAAGGTCAAGCATTCTACAAAATACTCTCAGATCTTAAAAGTTGTGGTTACAAACTATACCCTAATCTATATGCCTTTGAAGAATATGGAATTCCTCAGAACAGACACCGTGTCATTATTGTAGGCATAAAGGAAGATCTTCCATATGAATTTAAAGTTCCATCACCAGAACCTTATAGGAATGTTGATGTCTCATGTAAGCATGCGATAGAGTTTCCACCTATCTCGGAAGATGCATATAACAACGAGAAAACAAAACAATCGAAAACCGTTATAGATCGTTTATCACATATAAAACCTGGACAGAATGCATTCAATGCGGACATCCCCGAGAATCTTCAGTTGCATGTAAAAAAGGCAAAAATAAGTCAAATTTATCGCAGACTAGATCCTGATAAACCATCCTATACAATAACTGGTTCAGGTGGCGGTGGGACACATGTTTATCATTGGTCAGAGTCTCGAGCGTTAACCAATCGAGAAAGAGCAAGAATCCAGACATTTCCGGATGACTTCGAATTTAAAGGCTCAAAGGAAAGCGTAAGGAAACAGATAGGTATGGCAGTTCCTTGCAAAGGTGCAAAGATTATCTTCGAAGCTATCCTTAATACTTTTGCAGGAATTCCATATGAATCTGTTCCATGCAATATAGATATAGAAAATCTTAAGAGCGGAAAGAAAAGCAAAAAGAGTAGGGGGAAGTGCTGCTGATGTCACTTTTGTCGTTTGATCCACATTATAGGCGATTATGGATGTTTCCTAGGAATATTAGAAAGATAACTCCTTGGAAACTCTATCAAATTCTTAAAGTTCTTATTCAGTGTGAAGATATGAATATGGCATCCAAGGATGATCAGAAACTCATTTATCAGATGCTAGCTGAATCTGGCATAAAACGTTCGGAGAGTGTACGCGATAAGAATCCTGGAGGCATGCGGACTTATTATGCACAGTTAAAGTGTCTTGGGCTTATTTATCCAGCAGGAAAGGAAAAATACAATTATACAATCGCAGGAGATGCGATTGCGGATGAGAATAATCCTCTTCGAGTCCTGCAGTATCAGCTATTAAGGCATCAGTACCCTTCCGCATATGGTATTGGAAAAAATGTTCTTATTGATAGTAGAGTAAGAGTGAAGCCTTTTCTCTTTATCTCAAAGCTTTTGCATGAGAAGAGGCTACACGAATACCTTTTAGACGAGGAAGTTGTCATTCCTTGTGCTTATGGTCATAACTGGGATTGTTATGATTTATGTGTTGATAAGATAATTGAATCAAGAAAAGAGGGAAATCTTCTATGTGTTTTTGGTGATATTTATCAGGACCTTTATACACCTAGGGGTAGAGAGGAAAATTTCTTAGCTAATGCATTGGATATTGCTAACACTGCAATGAATTATATGAGAGCGGCTAATTTGCTTGTACGAATTGATTCTGGTTCGAGTGAAAGAAAATGGGCATTCAATCCTCAATTTGAAATGCTATATAAGGAGATGCTTTTAGAAGCTAATAGTTTCATTGAAATTGATGATATTTCTCAAGAAGAATCATTTCTCAGGGCATATGGAAGATATGATAAGACAAAAGATGGACGAAGTAAGGCAGAGGCTGGAAAAGATAAACAAAATGCGGAAACAATGTTCATTCAGTTTAGATATCTTGACTATATTAGTAAGAACTTATTTGCTGATAATTCTGAAAAGTTTGTAGCTGAGCTATCAAAAAAATACGGCTTTGATTATTCTTTGATAGGCAACGCAATATCACCTCTTGAAGCAAAAAAACGTTCAATTGACGAAAACAACTATATTGACTATGCAAGTTCCGGAGGTGAGAAAGCTGAGGAATTTGAGAAAGCTACAGTTAATATAATGATACACCTCGGGTTTTATGAAAGTTATTGGATAGGCCGAAAAAAATCAAAATTGAATTGGAGGGGCAATTTTCCCGATGTACTTATAAAGAAAGCCGGAAATGTAGATATAGGATTTGCCGATACAAAGGCTAGTTCTGCATATAGCTTGGGACATAATGATATGCTCAAGATGCGTGAGACATACTTAAATTCAAATGAAGAACTGGAACCCGGTTCAACGCTTACATATTTTCTTTATATCGCTGGTGGCTTTCAAGGAAATATAGGGGGGTCTGTTAAGCAACTTGCTGAAGCTACAGGCATTCCTGTTACCGCATTGGAGGCTAGAACGGTTCTTTATCTTATTGCATTGAAAGATAAAAAAAACTGGTCAACTGAGAAAATCGAACGAGTGATTTTTAAGCGAGGTGGTTTGGTTACATCATATGAACTGGAAATGCAAGGGGAGACATAATTATGATAGAATCAGATGGCCTGAGGGAGGCTATTCCTTCTGCTTATAATTTGATTTCAGCGAACAGAGCAATTGGATATACACTTTCTTCTGCAATTGCAGATATTATTGACAACAGCATTTCTGCATACGCATCAAAGATCCAGATTTTATCGCCCCCTGCTACATATCCGATTCTAAAAATTGTTGACAATGGGCAAGGAATGGATCAGACAGAGCTTGATGTGGCTATGAAATTCGGTGGTAATAGAGATTGCCTTTCAAAGCGTTCAGCTGCTGATTTAGGTCGTTTTGGAATGGGGCTGAAAACTGCAACATTGTCACAATGCAAGTGTCTTAGTGTTGTGACAAGGAAAAATGGAAAGCTAATTGGCGGACGATGGGATTTGGATTTTCTAAAGACCCATGATATGTGGGAATATCAAACAATAAATGTCAAAGAATCCATGGAGCTGATTGAAGGTACTATTCTTGAAGAGAATCCGTCGATGAATGGTACAGCGGTAATTTGGGAAAAGTTTGATAGGTTATCAGATAAAGATAGTGGCGGACGAAATAATGTGTTTGCATATGAACTCGATAAAGCGATAAACAAGTTGGAACTTATATTCCATCGATTTTTATCAGGAGAAGAAGGATTAAATAAAGTATCTATAGAATATAATGGAAACAGCTTAGAGCCTAACGATCCATTTCTTATTTCAAAGTATCCTGACTACTCTAAACCAAGGGATATTCCTTTGGAAAATGATTTTATACGAGTCTATCCGCACAAATTGCCACACCCAAAACTATTATCTAAAGAAGAACTGTCTAGGTTAACATTGGGTGGTACTACTACTCTTCTCGAATCGCAAGGCTTTTATGTTTACAGAGCAAAACGATTGATTGATTATGGAACCTGGTTTTCTCTTGCCCCAAAACTTGATAAAACCAAGCTTTCAAGAATACAAATAGATATACCTAATAGCTTAGACCACATTTGGTCTTTGGATATTAAAAAGTCGAGAACGATATTGCCACAAACTATCCGAAATGACCTTAAAAACATTGTAGATATAAGTAATGATAACAGTATTCACACATTTACGAGGAAGGCTCGAGTCCGAAAAGAATCATACCCTGTTTGGATTCAAACGAAGAAAGACAAAACTGTACAATATACTATCAATACAGAACATCCAATGTTTTACAGTTTTCAACAAGTGTTACCTGAAGAACAGAAACTGCAGTTTTCAACTATATTAAAATTTATATCGTCATCACTTATTGGGATTATAAACCAAATCCAAATTGATTTTCAGAATGACTTACGTCCAACAGCGTCAGACGAGGACGTGGATTATGAAAATAATGAACTAAAACTTCAGATTAAGACTATGATAGATTTAGGCATTGATGATGCCACTATTGCAAAATGCTTTAATTTTGAGGATCTTGGTGCGATACTTGTTGAAGTGAGAGAAGGAAAATGGACGAAGAAAACAGACAAAATTTAATAAATCTGTTGAATGAACTTATGGAAATTAAACACCCTGACAATCGGGATGATTCTGAAAAACTTTTGGACAAATGTATTCCTATTTTTGCGGAAAACATTCTTTCCATCAAATTAACAGAATCAGAGGCCGATGAAATCAAGGATGCGATTTATAAAGATTATGTATTTCCTACGAAGCCTGGGGTTTCAATAGTTTCCGAAGATGTCAGGAATGATAAGTGGTTAGATGAGAAGAAAAATCAAGAATTTCCGTATACAAATAGATTTAAAGAATATATGAACAAGAAAGGACCATCTAAGTCTGTCGTAAGTGCGATGATGGGTGACTCATATAAGATAATTCAAATGCTTGGAGATCCTGCTGGCAGATTTTTTATTAGAAAAGGACTATTGCTTGGCGATGTTCAATCAGGTAAAACAAGTAATTATACAGCTATTATGAATATGGCCGTGGATGTTGGATATAATGTTATAATCTTATTAACTGGTTCAACCGATACTCTTAGAACTCAAACACAGAAAAGAATAGATCAAGATTTAGTAGGATTCAGCACTAATAAAAAAGGAGATATAGGGGTTGGGCTCATACAGAATAAGCCTGATTTTGTTAGAAAAGTAAGACCTATCACATCTGCATTATCAGATTTTTCAAAAAAGGTAGCTGATACTGTAACATTGAAAATCGGAAGCGAGAGCCTTTTGTTTGTAACCAAGAAAAATGTGTCAACAATGAATGCTATCAAAGATTCATTATTGAATGCAAATTGCATGCCTACTGATCCTAGCAAGATAGATGCATCTGTTCTTATCATAGACGATGAGTCGGACTATGCTTCAATTAATACTAATGAAGAGACGGATCCTTCCCGTACTAATGCAATAATACGTCTATTGCTCAATATGTTTACAAGAGGATCGTACTTGGCAGTAACAGCTACACCTTTTGCCAATATATTTATTGATTCTTTGACTCATACGGAGAAGGAAGGATTCGACCTTTTCCCATCGAATTTTATTCATATGTTGGATCGTCCAGCTTCTTACACTGGAGCGTTGAAGCTTTTTGGTGATATGGAGATGCCAAATGCAAAAGGAAAAACATATAAGGAAGAATGCCTTATTCCTGTTAAACAATCTGATATGGACAAAATACCATTCAGACATAAAAAAACAGTTGTAGACTCAATTAATAAATTTTCAGATTTACCTCCTTTGTTACAAGAAAGTATAAGATATTTTTTGATTGTTCAGAGATTGATGGATTTCCTTCCTAATCCTGTCAAATACAGAAGTATGATGATAAATGTATCACGTTTTTTTAAAGTTCAGAACAAAATTGAGGATGTAATTAAACAATGGTTGAGTGATGAGTATATTCCTCAAATTAGACGTGGCTGCAAAATGAAAGGAGCTTCAGATTCTCCATATTCTGGAGAGTTGTATCAGGCGAAGATGATATGGAATAAATATGATCTTTCATCCAAGTCTGGTATGTCTTTTTCTGAATTTGCTTCAGAAATGTTAGTTAACATAGAAAAAGTTGACGTTGTTGCTATTAATAATTCCAAGAGAGGAAGTAAAACACTGAGTTATACAGAGGATGGAGATGAGCGTTATATTGCAGTAGGTGGGCAATGCCTTTCTAGAGGGTTAACGCTTGAAACTCTTGTTGTGTCCTTTTTTTATCGAAACTCTCTTGCCTATGATACACTCCTGCAAATGTGTAGATGGTTTGGTTATCGAGATAGATATATAAAGTATTTCAAAGTATGGCTTTCGGAGGATGCTATAGATTTGTATGGTACTATCACGGAAGCGACAGAAGATTTGAGAAGCCAAATTGAATCAATGAATTCTCAGAATCTTTCCCCTCAAATTTATGGATTGAGAGTTAAGCGAAATCCGGCTATGGGCTTGTTGATTACTGCGAGAAACAAAATGCGTCATGTAGAGATGTCAGACAAAATACCAGTTGATCTTATTGGACAACTTATAGAGACTCCTCGCCTTTATACAGATTTGAGCTATGATGATTCAAACAACAAGCTTATTGGTTCTTTTGTGGACAATCTTTTTTCAAGCGCAGGAAATCCTGAATACGTGTCCTATGACAGGTCTGAGAAAAACAAATCTTTGATTTGGCGGAATATAAATAGAGATTCAATTTCTGAATTTGTCGAAAAATTTGAATCAGACTATCTTAGTTATGGGTATAAAATCAGTGAATTAGCAAAATACATAAAGAAGATTTCAACTCCAAAATGGTCTGTTGTTGTGCAACAAGTTGAATCAAAAGACAGTGTCATATTTAAAACGCCTGAAGGTCGGGAACTGTCTCTATCGCGGATGAAGAGAGATTACGTGGAAGATAGTTCCAATTTTGATAGTGGAAAGTCTATTGTTAAAGTATCGGGGCATTCTGTTAAGGTAGGATCTGGAGATGTTGCTAAACTCCCTTTGAAGAGTGATGAGATTCAGGCTCTCAAAGAAATATATAAAAGCGATTGGGTGTCGAAGAAACAGAATTCCCGTACATATCTAATATCAATACCTGGCAATCCGTTAGGGCATAGAGATTCTTTTCTGATTTTATATCCATTACGATTAAAGGCAGAAAAAGGATTTGATACAAAAGATGATTCAATAAAATGGGCAATTGGAGTAGGCTTTGCAGGTGATAAGCCAGCAGAAGATAATGACCATTGTTTTGTTTATTGTTTGAACTCTGTGGCAATTAATCAAAAACGATTTGCCGATGACGAGGAAAGTGATGAATGAACGACACAGTTGATAACATTAGCCAACTAATTAAAACTGTTGCTTTTCGCATATCTGAAAAGAGCCTTAGCCATGGTGAAAGAATGTATCTTTCTCTTCGCCCAATTAGATCATTTGCTTGGTACATAGGTTGTTCTAATTCTTCAACTTTGGTAGCAATATTGGAAGTGCCTTCTGTTTCTTACAATCGATGCTATCGAAGGCAGACCAAATCCATAGCCTGTTATTCGGATACTGTAAACAATCCTTCTTTGTATCGGCTTTCATTTGAATTGTTAGAAAAAGATGACTTGTTGACAACGGGATAAAACAACCATTTTCCACCGGTAATAAACAACCAATTTTC